>CEON01037640.1_pt1 | contig 32545 bp, 25 predicted proteins | sample 530291 | NCBI WGS metagenome assembly CEON01 (sample SAMEA2619888, study PRJEB7988) | marine metagenome | biome: marine biome (ENVO:00000447); feature: surface water layer (ENVO:00002042); material: "saline water (ENVO:00002010), including plankton (ENVO:xxxxxxxx)" | depth 5 m
TCTGGGCGTTGACCCAGATACCGTGCCATACTATGATGCCACTTATCAGACTGTTGTGCCATTTAGACTATGCCATTCCACCACCGAACTGTCGGTCAACACCATCTGTAGTAGAACGATAATAACCAACGTGCTCAGTCTTTTCAATCAGGATAGAGTCAACTTCATCATCAGTCAACATACCTTTCTCAAGCAACAACTGAACAAGACCTTCAGTTGATACTTCAATGGAGTCACTATAATATGGTGACCACAGTTCATGGTGAGCATATTCTTCAACTACACCAAATTCTCCGGCAAGTGCACGGTTATAAAGAAGACGTGAGTGCTCTACAACATCAGTAGGAGAGCAAGTATAGGGCAACCATTCTTCATCAAGAGGAGTAAAATCAACCTCAAGGTTGATCATATTCTTCTCAGGATTTGCCCACTTGGGATTGCGTGCTGCTGCGACTTCGTAATTAGTAGCCATGTCTTTGTGTATCTCCTATGATTGATCAGGAATAGCGCAACCATAGAGTTGCAGAGTATGCAACCGTAGTGTTTACGGTCACAGAGTTCACAGTAACGTTGACTGATGCTGTGCCGTTGATAGTCATATTATCAGTCGGGATGTTACCAGCAACGCTCAGGTTATCAGTAGGAACGTTACCTGCAACGCCAGTGTTATCTCCACCCACGTTGACAGAACCACCAACACTCAAGTTATCAGTAGGAACACCTCGGTTCACGTTATAGGATCCACCTTTACCACCTTGAATGTTACCAGAAACATTCACGTTGGTGTTACCCTGGATGTTACCACCTGAAAGGTTACCACTCAAGTTACCCTGGATGTTACCGCCAGACAATGAAGTATTGCCTTGAACATTACCACCAGACAGTGACAGGTTACCACTTGGGTTTGCCTGGACGTTACCAGAACCACTACCGGAACCAGTACCACTACCAGAGTTGACTAGGGCAGCACCCGAGTCATAACCCATACACCGCCAAGAACCAGACGGTGTTGTGTTAGATACTCGACCAGTGGCGTCGGAATAACGTAACGAGGAACCTGCCAGTGTATCACCAGGATCATATTGTGTATTACCTGACGACTGCTGCATGAAGGCATATGTGCCAACATCACCAACAGAAGCGTTAGCGTTGATAGCAGCAGTCAGAGTAATTGATGCCGTGTTGATGGCACTAATCCTCTTATCAGAGTCAACCGTAATAACGGGGACAGCAGATGATCCACCGTATGTACCAGCAGATACGTCTGTTGTTTGGTTTACGTTTGACCCAGTACCGTATAGAGCCATTGATTTATCGGTCTCCTATCGTAAAGTTATTTAGGTGAACAGAGGAATGAGCAATAAGAATTAGACTTCTTCCATCAGGAATCGGAATTTCTTGCCACTGCGACGGTTAGTAATATATAGATGCTCTTCACCTTCTTCAATCAAGTAAGAACCCCAAGTGCCATCAATGCTGTTAGGACCTTTTGCTTCGTTGCTCAGATCCAAGTCAGAACTGTAGACATTTGCCCAACGGGTGCTGGATGAACCCAGATCCCTAGTGCCATTTGCATTAGGAATAATGTTCCCGGACATTGTTAGTGTGCCGGAGAATGTGTCAGATGTATTAGACCTCAAGAAATTACCAGAAGTAATACCATCCAAAGTGTCAGCATCCAGACCTGAACCAGCACCATCAACTGTCTTGAGAAGTGTCAAGATTTCACTAGCAGTCTGATCAGCAGTAGCACCAGACTCAATACCATCTAGTTTAGAACCATCAGATGCAACATCACGACCATCAACAGTTCCAGAGACCGCGATATTACCTGATACTGAAACACCACTGGTTGTGGTTTCAAATTTCTTGCTTCCATTTTCATACAATTCTACCGAACCACCAGAAATAAACTTAGCAGAGTAAGAGAATGAATGGTTTGATATTGTTGTTGTGTTGTTATTGAGAATTTGAATATCATTACCATTAGAACTATCAATCTCAACTTTTAGATTGCCAGTGTCATTATGAAGGATTGAATTTGATCCATCATGGTACACATGGAGATCGCCACCTGAACCAAACCTTGCCTTTACGTCGTCATTGAATGTGAGATTACCAGAGGTCTTTGTGTCTCCAGTATCACTACGCAAGAATGAACCGCTAGAAACGCCATCAAGCGTATCAGCATCCAGACCTGAACCAGAACCATCCACGGTCTTGATCAGTGTCAGGATCTCGGCAGCACTTTGATCGGCAGTAGCACCAGACTCAATACCATCTAGTTTAGCACCATCAACCGAAACATCACGCCCATCGACAGTCTGAGAACCAGACATGACGATGTTACCAGTCATCGTACCACCAGCAAGAGGCAGTTTGGTAGCAATGCTGCTGGTGATAGTGGTAGAGAAATCACTATCATCACCCAGTGCCGCTGCCAACTCATTCAGAGTGTCAAGTGCACCAGGAGCACCGTTGACAAGGTTATTGATAGAAGTATCAACGTATGCTTTGACCGACTGTTGAGTAGGAACCTTGGTGGAACTGTTACCAGACATATTGTCTTGATCGGTAACAAAACTCATCGAAGCAGTGCTAGTATCACTGTTCATCACAGCGCCAGCAGCATTCACATTGGTAGCATCGGTTACATCAGCACCAGATTCAATACTATCCAGTTTGGAACCGTCAGATGCAACATCGCGACCATCAACTGTACCACTTACGGTGATATTGCCAGTAACATCAAATCCACTCCCAAGGAAGGAAGAAACTATGCTGTTATCAATAGTAACATCAACAGTTGAACCACTGCTGCCAGCATCACTTGCGGTAACACTAGTATCACCATCCGCAATCGAAGTAGTATCAATAGAGGTGGTACTTGCACTAGTAACAATACCACGGTTGTTTACCGTGATGATGGGAATAGCAGAACTAGAACCATAAGTACCAGCACTTACACCAGAGGTGGCAAGTTTGCTGTTAGCAATACTACCTGCCAACTGAGCATTGGTAATCGTACCAGACAGTGAACTAGTAGGATAGTTAGTAGCATCCGACAGATCAAATGCTGGGGTAGCATCAGAAGCACCCAAAGCAAGACTTACACCACCATAAGATACGGTGCTGTTTGACAGCAAAGAGTTGCCAATACTACCAGCAAGTTTAGAGGCAGCAATACCTCCTGCCAACTGTGCGTTAGTAATAGTACCAACCAGACTGCTAGTGGGGTAATCAGTAGCATCCGAAAGATCAAATGCCGGAGTAGCGTTAGAACCACCCAAAGAAACAGAAACACCGCCAAGGGAGATGCTGCTGTTAGACAGCAAAGAGTTACCAATACTACCAGCAAGTTTACTAGCAGCAATACTGCCTGCCAGTTGAGCATTAGTGATGGTACCAACCAGACTGCTGGTGGGGTAGTTAGTGGCATCAGCAAGGTTGAATGCTGGGGTCAGATCAGATGCACCCAGTGCCAGTTCAACACCACCATAAGATACGCTATTGTTAGCAAGTTTGCTGTTGACAATACTACCTGCCAACATGGCATTGGTGATACCCAGTGATTTGACACTGAGTTCATCACTTGAAAGTTGGATAGAAGAATCATCAACGTTGATGGCAAGAGATACTGAACCACCCAAAGATGCAGTACCACCACCACTCAAACCATTACCAGCAGTAACACTAACGGTGCTGTTAGACAGTTTGCTGTTAGCAATACTACCTGCCAACTGGGCATTAGTAATAGTACCAACCAGACTGCTGGTGGGATAATCAGTAGCGTCTGACAGATCAAACGCAGGAGTAGCGTTAGAACCACCCAAAGAAATAGAAACACCGCCAAGGGAGATGCTGCTGTTTGCAATGTAAGCATTAGCAATAGCAGTACCCTGCCACACACCAGAGGCGATCGTGCCAACAGATGTCAGGGAAGAGTTGACAACACCAGAACCAAGTGTGGTAGCACTCAGAACAGAAGCATCAGCAATCTGGAATGTCTTACCACTTACAAGATTGACGTTCTCGGAGAACTCCCACTGATCGTTATCGTTTTGCCACAGAATAGTGTGGTCAGAGTCTCCCTTCAGGATAACACCACCACCATTGGCAGAAGTATCAGAAGGAGAAGAAGTAGCACCCAGTTCAAGGTGCTTGTCATCGACCGAAATTGTGGTCGAATTGATGGTAGTTGTGGTACCATTGACTACGAGGTTACCACTGACCGTCAGACCAGCACCAACCACAACACCACCACTCAGGGTGATGTCATCCATCGTAGCACGACCAGTTACATCTGGAGTTGCAATGGTAGGACTCGTACCAAAGACCAGAGCACCAGAACCAGTCTCGTCAGTTACGACAGAACGGAAGTTGGAACTAGAAGGAGTTGCCAGGAAGGTGGCGACGTTGTTAGCAAGACCAGCAACACCGGTGCTGATCGGAAGACCAGTGGCATCAGCAAGGTTGAATGCTGGGGTAGCATCTGAACTACCGAGATCAACAGAAACACCACCAAAGGAGACGCTATCGTTGATCAGTTTGCTGTTAGCAATACTACCTGCCAACTGAGCATTGGTAATAGTACCAACCAGACTGCTAGTGGGGTAATCAGTAGCATCGGAAAGGTTGAATGCTGGTGTTGCATCAGAAGCACCAAGATCAACAGAGACACCACCAAAGGAAACGCTATCGTTTACCAGTTTGGAGTTGGCAATATTGCCTGCCAACTGGGCATTGGTGATCGTACCAGTCAGGTCACTGGTTGGTAGATTACCACTAAAAGTTGTTGCGGAAAGTGTGCCGCCACTGAAAGTCAGTGCAGAATCATCTTGAAGTTCACCACCAGTACCAGCAATCACCACACGACCAGAAGTCAGGTCGCCAATCTGTGCACTAGCAGCAGTAAGACCCGCCGACACATTTACGGTGGTTGCTTTGAGGAAGGTAAGAGTAGAGATCCCAGTGATTCTCTGGTTCGATGCTGTTACCTCATCATAAGAAAGATCACCAGTGACTGCAAGATCGCCCAGGACCGAAAGGTCTCCGAACATGCTAACATCAGCGGCGAACGTAGACACGCCAACGTGGGATGAAAGACCAGCAATAACCTGCTGATTCTTTCCACCAACCTTAGCTAGTTCCCTGGCTCTTGACATGGCGTATTATCGTACAAGTAATTCGATAATATTATTTATCTTCTATTTCATCCTGACTCGGAAAGCGATACGTTGAGTCATTTCACCAGCATCTGCTTTTGGTGGTAATGTCATGTGAGTCTGATGATGTGGGTAAACAATCACCCTACCAGGTCGATTACCTATGATTTGAGAAGGCCACCCGATGTCATAGTTGTGCTTCCAATGCTTGGCACCAGTTACAGTGTCATCATAATATAAGAAATCACCACCCCAATCGGGTCGCCATTGTCTATTACTAACATACAATACTGTATAATATCTATCAGACTTGGGATCAACATCTGCACTGGAGTCCTTGTGCATTTGTCCAATTCGATTACCAATCGGTTGTGATGAAATTGGTTCAGCACATCTCGCGTTGAGATATACTCTCCAACCTTTCTTCATCTCATCAGCACTGACATTATATTTGTCAGCAAACTTTGTATTATTCTTGAAGTCTTTGGGATGACCACCCAGACCAGCAATATTTTCTGGCAATCCTTCTACTTCAGCACCATTATCAAATACTTTATCGTTGATAATAGTCCACAATTCATAGATGTTAGGATATCTGATTTGTAGTGATTGCTCACCCCATGCCATTGGGAACCTGTACATCGAGAACCTTAGTAGTTCCAATATACCCATAGGTCCCATTGCCTTTGGTATGAAGTGCCGACCAGCATGAACCCCATCTTCTGCTGGAATATATTCGGACATTGATTCACCTGCCCTCATTAGAGCAGTACGACCAACCCATTCTTGATACCATGAAAGGGTTTGGCAGTAATTGTAAATGTTATCTGATAAAGTATGGGGAACTATGTCGTCATAGTACTTAGCGTACATTATAATCTGTTGCGAGGAACAACAGGGACATTATTCAGTTAGAGCACCACTATTGGGAGTTGCGCCATGTCCCTTTATTATTAGACCTCAGTCAAAGCAATCTTGTACTTCTTGCCTGTAATATTGTTGATCATATAGATGTTTTCATCACCTTCTTGCAACGTCCAGTTGCCTTCAGTTCCATCTACATCATTACCACCTGAACCAACATTACTGAAGTGCATGTCAGAAGTGTAGACATTTGCCCAGCGAGAACCAGTTGCACCCAGATCACGTGTGCCATTAGCATCTGGCAGCATGTTACCATTCAAGGTAATATCACCAACTGAGATGCTAGGAGTACCAGTCAATCCAGTAGCATCACCGGCGAATGTACCAGCAGTCAGAACATTTGTTCCGGGGTTGTATGTAAGGTCAGTATCAGTTCTAAGTGCCTCACTACCAGTTGCAGTATCTACAAAGGTAAAGTAGTGAACAGCATTTGTAGTATTGGTAGGAACCAACACACTGACAGCAGATGGAAGATTGGTTAGATTGGAACCATCACCATGAAATTCAAAAGCAGTTACAATACCACTAGTATGGAGGTTCTGTGTGATGGCACCAGCAGTGTCACCAACAATAATGTCACCATCCTTGACAGGGAGGATAGTAGTTACATTACCACTATACTCAGAGTGTGGTGCTGCCTGGACTCTAGTATAATGAGCGTTACTAACCTCACAGTAGTAATCAATACGACCAGGAGTGCTATCACTACTACGAATCTCAAGCAGATTAGTTACGGTAGAGACACCCGCAGCATTGATAGTACCAGTTACGTTACCAGTCAGAGGACCAATAAACTCGTCCGCAGTAGCAGTTCCGTCAACATCAATACCATTAGTGGTAGTTTCAAATTTCTTCAGAGAATTATGATACAGTTCTACACCGCCATTCTGCACAAAACTAGCAGAAGATTCGGTGCCATTTGCCTGAATATAGACCGATTTACCTTTTAGATAGATGTCCTCAGAATTACCACCATCAAGGATATTATCACTTCCATCATGATAGATCTCTAAATCATCAGTTCCAAAGATAAGTTTATTAGTTCCGCTAACTTCAACATTACCATTGAATGTAGAGATACCACTAATAAGTAAGTTGGTGCTATTCAGATATGTTGCAGTAGAAACACCTGGTGCATTCAGGTTACCATCAAATCCAAATGATCCAGCAGGTGCTACGAAACCTGAGTTTGTGGTAACAATACCAGTGATCATCAGGGTTGTTCCCATCAACTGGGAAATCGTAGAGACACCACTAGAATTGAGGTTACCATCAACAGATTTGGTGGCAGTAACAAAACCAGCATTTACATCACCAGTTACATCACCGGTGAGGTTACCATCTACATCACCCTCCAGATCACCATAGAAATTGGTGGCAGTTACTGCTGTACCTGCTAAGTTACCCTTGAACTGTACACCAGCAGTAACAATACCAGTAGCATTTACATGCTCAAACCGTCCTGTTACACCAATAGAAGCAATACCAACTGTTACCTGACTTACAGTAAGACCAGCACCAATGCGGAAGGTAGAAACATTTCCAAATGCTTCGGTACCATCAGCATTCTGCATCGTAGAACGTGCATCTGCTGCTGAGAATATAGTTACAACACCCGCTCTACCAGGTTCAGGGTAGAATGACAGACCAGCACCCACCTTGATAGTGGTAATACCAGTTGCACGTACAAATTCGTCAGCGTCTGCAATCGATAGAGTTGATTTCTCTACAAATACAGTGGCAACACCAACCTCAACACCACCAAAAGTTTGTTTGGTTTGTTCAACGTTGATACCATTACCAACAAAGTTGAATCTAGTAACAGATCCAGCATATCCCGTTGGAGTAATACCCTCATCGGATACTGTCAATCCTGAGGCAGTACCAGAAGGAGATCCACTCGGTTCTGCCCAATATCTTTCGCCAGTAACAGTACCATAAAGGACATGGTTATTGTCCGAAGGCAAACCCAGGTTAGGTTCCGCCTCCTCGATTCCAAGGAAGGATGGAAACCCAGGAGTTTGTTGACGTTCTGTGGAAAGTCCCGCGTAGGAAGTAACACCTACACGTCCAGACAATAATCTTGGCATCTTACTTAGCGTTTTCTAGAATAGAAATAATACACTTCATAGTGTTATTTTGATCTCCCTCAATTTTGAGGATGTCACCCGTCTCCATAACAAGACGACCGTCAATAAATGACATAGCGTCCTGATGGGGAACACGTGCAGAACGTACCAGTTCAGTATCAACGGAGTCTCTGCTGTGCTTTACAGTAAAAGAAGTAACAGAAGATCCTTGGCCGACGTTAGCAACGTTGCCATAAATCACCAGAGCAGCAACACCAGGAGGGCAAGTATAAATGCCAACAGCTGCATCAGTGATAGTATGCGTGATCGTTCTAAATTTATTGAGTGGGATTGCAGCCATTTTACATCTGTCCTCCTAAGGAAATAATCAGCGGCGTGAGTGTTGCTTGGATACTCTTATTGAAAGCGTCTCCAGTAATGGTACCTGTTTGTTGATTGATAGTAAAACCATCACCGACTTTCAGGTTACCTCTTTCGTCAGTGGACGTGTAAACAACTCTACCTCCACCCTCAGAAACAGTTTCGTTTTCCGGAATCGTAACACCACCATTTCTAGGTAGTGCATTGGCGATAGTAAGACCAGCACCAACAAATTCAAAGGTGTACGATGATGCGAGAATCAATGATTGTCGCTGGAACGGAACTGCTGACCCAAGACCGACCGTTGCCGGTAGATTCTGGTCAATAGTAATCGTCGAAACGCCAGCAGTTACCGGCGTAGCAGTATTTATGGTAAAATAAGCAGGTCCAATCTCAGAATTAGCAGCAGCAGTCGTTCCTGAGTTAGGAGATGCAATCTGCACAGATGGTGTGCTGCGATATTGATTACCTGTTGCAAAGATATTGACAGCAGTAACCTGTCCAAATCCATTGACAACTGCCACACCCTCAGCAGTTGCACCGTTCGGTCCAGTAGGAGGTGCAATGGTAACTTTGGGAGGATTGGAAGAAGTATAACCACTACCAGCGTTGGTTACATTGATCTTGATAACTTCATTGAACAACTCTCCCAGGTAAAGCACCTGACCAGAGTAAGGACGTTCAGTAAGACCAGATACCACAATAGTATTGTCTTCCTCAACCGCATCTTCTGCCAGCGTGCCAGAGTTGGTGACAGTACCCACACCGGATGCTACGATACCAAAGGTACCGAACGATGCGTTAGAGTTGTTCAGGTCACACTGACCACCACTGACGCAGGAGATAGCATACTCATCACACACGGTGAAGATAGACACCAACTGTGCATAACCATCGTTGGAGATCGTAACACCGATACCACCCTGATTATATTGTGTGTATGAGTCAACCACCATGGACTTGGTGCCATCAGCATGGTCACCATTGATCCTCATACCAATACTATCAGGAACAAAGTTCGTGCAGTTCCTTACATATGGGGACTGAGTGATGATACCAGCAATTCTTGCATGACTACCAGCATCACCCACGTTGATCGTGAAGGTGTCAGTGGTAACAGCAGTGATCGCAGTCATGATGCCAGCAACATGATCACTAGCACGGGGATACTTGTGGTCAGTTGCAAAATTGTCCGCCTCACACTGGAATGTCAGACTAGATGTGACAATACCTACACTGTCACTGACGCTGAGACCATGACCTGCTACTGTAACAGTGCTAACACCACTGATAGGATCATACAAGAACGCAGTAGGTGTCAAGGATGAACCAGTGTGCCAGTTAGGTCCAATCTTGATACTGTTGACACTCTTGACAACACCGACGCTCAATGTGATAGTATCGGTGGTGACAGAATCAATGTCTACAAAAGTATTATATGCGGGGTCACCTGATCTAGGATATGCTACCTGCTTGTTATGGTTGTCAGAGTCGCAAGTAAAGGTCAGTGCACCGTTAGCGATCTTGATCCGATCAGTGTCGGCAACACCGTGACCAGCACTGGTAAGGACTAGTGCACCAGAAATAGGATTGTATGTAGCGGCAGTTACAGTTTTCTGAGCACTATTAGACTCTACTGTAAATGCATTAGAAACAGTGCCACCAACGTAGGTGTGAGTACCATTGTCTCGGTTGAATCTATGACGGTTTGGTACACCTTCCGGCGGGAAGGTGATCATGGCACCAGTGTTAGCAGCACCCACAAATGACATGTTCTGAATCAGAACACCATTGTGAACTTGGAAAAGATCTTGACTGACATTGTTAGGGATAACCTGAGTGTTGCGAAGGTCATCGCCGTCGATTGAAACATTACGAGGAACAAAGATAGGATTGTCCTCGCGGTATATACCACCAGCGACACGGATCACATCACCAGCACCCACAATCGCAGTGGTTGCTTTGATGGTACGCTTGGCAGTGCTCAGAGTTTTGCCATCATTAGCATCATCACCATCTTCTGCAACGTAGAATACGTTCAGGGTGGAAGCACCAGCGCCAACCCATTGCAGTTTGCCAGAAGAGGTTGCTGCAAGGACAGAAGCAGCAGCACCAACAGTGCTGTTAGAGTCACGCCACACACCACTGGCGCGAGTCTCCAGAGTGATGTCTAACGCATACTCTGGTTGCGTGCTACCAATACCGACCCGCTGATTATCCTCTCGGTAGGTAAGTTTCGGGGAACCACCAAACTTACCGTTCGTTTTCTTATACTGTACATCATAAATGTTGCCAGCAGCATCTGTCTCAATCTCAGCGAGATCAGTCCAAGATACAGCAGTTCCCACACTAATCAGTGCTTGACCGTTATTACCAGCACTTTCATTAGCATCATATAATCGTTTTCGTACGATTACATCTTTATTGAAATCAACATCCTTACCAGGTTGAGTTGAACCGATGCCAACTTGACCAGCGGCAACAATGCCATCGAAGTTTGCTGTAGGTTGAACATCTAAACCATAAGCGGGATTGGTTTTACCAATACCCGTACGGTTATTATCAGCATCAACAACTAGTGCGTCGTCTCCAACCTCAAGTCCCTTCTCAATGCCAAATTTCTTGTTTACCGCTGCCATTTACAACAAGACTCCTGTATAAGGTTATTTATCAAGCAGTACGCATAATGAAAGCGAGAACATAATATGGGGGCATGTTTGCACCAGACCCACTTACACCTTCATTAGCAATCGCAGTAGTCGTAGCGGTGGCAACTGTGATACCAGTGGTCTCGGTGCTAGATGTCATCGTCCGCGTGTTTGGGTTGTCTGATCTATCATTCAAGGTGTTACCATCATTATTATCATCATTATGAGAATCGAAGGTGTGTGCGTGACCGGGATCAGTAACTGTAGATGTAGAGGTCGATGTTGCGGTGTGATCGTGTTGAACAACCACAGCATCAGCACTACCACCAGTTGTACCAGCGGTGTATGTGTCACCCGAAGACAACACAAATCGATCCTTCAGGTTAGGAGTATTGTTGTTGCCATCACAGAGTGCCCATCCAGAAGGAACACTACCTCCACTCCACATGATGATACCACCAATAGGAGTAATACCATTACCAGAGAAGGTGTCAGCAGTACATGTACCACCCACAGTAGCATTATTGGTAACAGAAAGAGTATTAGCAGTCAGAGTGTTACCACTGAATGTAAGACCACTATTGTCTTCCAGTTCTCCAGATGCACCAACAATAACAACGCGAGATGTCGTCAGATCGCTGACCTTTGCACTACCAACAACAGCAGTATTAGATGTAAAGTCAGCACTAACAGACAGATCACCAGTCAGTGCACTGTCACCGGTGACTGCGAGTGCGTTAGAACCAGCAGATGCAGCACCCAGGGCAAGTTTGTCGAAGGCGAAATGATCTGTTTGATCAACAGTGATAGGACCAAATCGCTTCCAAGGTTGAGAAGAATCAGTGGTACGAACCCAACCGATGTATCCTCCCTTTTCAAATGTGGTGTTCAGAATGATCTGATCCGTGCTGGATGTGGGAGCAGTTTGATTGCTACCATTGATACCAACAAATACGCTGGTGCCAACATCACCACTACGATTACCCTTCAGTTGAATATCAACCAAAGAACTATTGCCAAGACTGTAGAAGTTTTGCTTGACAGTCAGGTCATTGAAGTCAACCGCAGGAGGAATCTCCGTTGCCAGAGTGGTATCAAAAGCATTGATAGTGAACTTCTCTTCACCAGTCAGAGCATCAATCTTCTTACGACCGATGAAGTATTCGCCCCGGTCATTCATACCAGAGTAAACAACACTACCACCGCGAGAAGATACAGACTGGGCAAGCAGTTGCTGCTTATCATCCAGGACACGATCTTGCGTCTGGGGCAAGGCAGTGCTATAGTTACCAGGTCCGTAACCAACATACTCAAAGGTGTGTCCAGAAGCGCGGATCACACTGTGACGACGCTGCTCAACAGGCAGAACTTTGATCTTGACAGCGGCAGAATACTGGTTGTGTGCTTCTGGGTTGGTGCCCAAACAACCACGGATGATTCCATTCTTCGCGTTGTTTGAGATACGAACAATCTCATTCTCAATCTGAAGATAATCACCGCGACGGATCTTATTGTTATCTTGCAGAGTAATACTAGTGGAACTAGTTGTAAGACCAGAACTAATCTCAGTCGTTACACCACCATAGATGGAGATCGTTTGTCCTTTAGAACGGTTGCTGATACCAGCACTGTGTGCAATACAGTTAGGACCGTTGAAGTTAGGTGATGTCGCTGACGGGATAGAAACTGTCAGAGAAGAACCATAACCGATGCGATCCAGGACAGCAAACTGACCATTGTAGACACTGTTAGCACCACTGATAACAATCTCATCACCACGACGCAGACCGATGTCACGGTTCATCGTGATCGTTGCGATTCCGCTAGAAGAATCGTGGACAATGTTGGAGACCGCAGTGGCAATACCCACGTGGTAAACAAAACCACCAGTGGATGCAGCAGACACGGTGCCTTCATACATCAGGATCTTAGGATCCGTTACATTGGTAATTCTTTGCAGACCATTGTACGCAGTGCTAGTAACACCGACCACCTGAATAACATCACCAACGTTGTTATCAATCTCAGTGACTGTAACAGTTGCATCAGTTCCAGATGCAGAGAAAGGAACACCTTTGACTGTCAGAACATCGTTGACACTGTATCCAGAACCAAAGTCAACAACATCGAGCGAGGAGATAACACCGGCAGCAGCAACAGTAACATCAGCAGTTGCTCCTTTACCAGTACCACCCTCAAGGTTGACACTGAAGTAGAACTCAGCGTTACCTGATCCGGTACCCAGGTTGCTACCACCAGTCAGACTTCCTACAGTCTTGATGCTGTTGAAACCGTGCTCAACTGTAAAGTTAGCACTGATGTCAGTACCAGAGACAGTTGCTTCAGTGACACCAATACCGATACCAGTGTCTTCAATAATTGCTAGAGTTGACTCACGGGTGATGCTGTTAGCACGGTCGTTAGACTGCACAAATCCGATGTCATCACGCACAGCATAAGATACTGTAGGTTCTGGATCATCTACAGGGTTGTCAACGTCAACGTCAGGACGCAAGTCATTGATGTTCTGAGCAAACCTATTTTTACCAATGTCATATGGTGACACCTCAGGGATGTTACCATACTCAAGCATCGTCAGGTTGTAAATGCCATCCTGAACACCAGACTTGTACTCTTGTACCGTCTGGTGGTTGAAGACCTGATATGCATTACCATAGTCCTTACGAACAAAGTAAGGTGAGAAAGTACGACCAGATCCAACAACACTCTCATCATGGCGAGTGTATGGAGTTCCTGTGGTAATCGTGCTAATGCCACCGGGGTTGGTGTTCAGTCCAACTCTAAAGGTTTTCTTGTCATCAATTTGAAGAACTTCAAACAGACCGTTGAAACCAGAGTTATCTGTTCCGTCAGTATTGTTAGTAGATTGCAGACGGTTGATCTCAATGATCTGTCCACGACGCAGGTTGTGGGAGAACTTAGAGGTGATAACACCAACATTAGAAGACCAGGAAGCGTCAATGATGCTAGTGCCTTGACGCAGATCAATGTCACTAGTCAGGTCAGTGTTATCATTTTTGAATTTATCATCATCAATAACACTGCTAGTATCTTCTAAGGAGTAACCATTTTGTGGAGGTCCAGCAATAGAACTACCATCAGGCAGAACATAGCGCAGTTGATAGATTTTTTGGATGTCCTTACGACCGTCACGCTTTCTCTCAATGTAAGACCTAGTAGTCTCAGGTGTGATTGCCGTCTGGTTTGCTACAATAGCAGCATGGAGGTTGTTGCCAGTCTTGACAGTGATATACCAACCATTGCTATCATACTGGATAGGATGTCCAGGTTCTCCAGGTGTCTTATAGCGAACTTCAGAAGTAACAGTGAGACCACCACCCAGGTTGTTGATACCTGTGATGGGGTTGTTTGCAGCAGCATTCTCAGGAGTTGTGGCGATCCGGATCTGATCGTTTGCTAGAGAGTCTGTAACAACATAGTAGTTGGTATCATACTCAATACCATCAGGAAGAGAACCAGTATCAGAGAAGAATCTTACACTTTCCCCAGGGATGAATGTGTGGTTCTCTTGCAGGGTGATGATATTGCTGCTGATGCTACTGATACCTGCATTGGTACCAACCCGGTGCACTTTCTTACCAGAAGGTCCAGCACCAGTCAGCACAGTCATCAACACCTCAGCGGTGCGGACAGTACCGTCGATGTTGACCTTCAACAGTTCACCAACTCTCTGTCCAACGGTGTATACACCGGTGGTTGCTGGAGGAATGCTGTCCCGCTGATTGTAGTCTCTCAGATATAGTTTGGTATCACCGGCAGCAGCAGTTTTATCAACATCCAGTTTCAACCAGTTGCTGCTGGTCTCTTGGGTAAAGTCTCTCTGTGCAGGGAGAATACCAGTAATATAACCTTTGTCGTCCTTATTGAAAGCGTTCTGTTTGAAACCATCTGCCTTCAGAGCTTGTGCCCCGAAGTTAGAGTTAGAGTTAGTAATTGATGCGTCAGAACCTGAGTCACAAATAAAGTGAACACCGCAACCCACCGCAAAGGTAGACACCAACTGAAGTTGTGCGCTGTTAGACGCCTTGATGTGAAAACTTTCGTAGGTTGGTTTATGCCGTGCTAAACCGTCTGTGTGCAGCAGAGTACTAGAACCCAGTGCTGACTGATCTTGGTATGTGCCAGTTGTGGGATTGTATTTTACAAATGCATTATCATCCTTGTTCAAGGAAACCCCAGTAAACTGGGCAAGCACCATAGATTTGAATCCAGTTGCCTTGGCACCATCAGCATGGAGACCATTGACACCAAACACCGACCGCACAGAGCAGTTGAAAATGTATGGGGAGGCACTTGTTACAGTGTCACTCTCAACGGTGACTGTAGGAGACAACCCACTAAGGTTAGGTGTAGCAGTGGTAGCAGGTGCAGTGGTAACACTGTAGGTAAACAGAGTGTCACTCAGAACCTGAGACACAATATGGACACCATCGTACTCGGTGCCATTGACATTGCTATTGCCAGCAACACCAACAATACTGATGGGAGTACCTACAGAGAGACCATGACTGTCACTGGTAACCACAGAAACTACAGTGGTTGCAGTCGCAGAAGAAGGATTGACACCAGAATAGATGTCAGCAATCTCAATAGCACCAACCTGAGAGATAGCACCAACAATACGAGATTCATCAATGACTTTCTCAAAGTCACTGTTAGTGGGATATGATGGGATTGCCCGACCACTATTGTTACCATATGCCAGACTCAACTTGGCATAGTACATGTCCAGGTCGGTAAGACCCTTACCATCTACCAGGTTCGCACCATCAGCATACTCAAAGCAAGTGAGTTTGTGGTGGGAGAAGTTTGGAGTATATACGTTTGTTGTATAATCTTTGAAGATCCTATCTGCCGGGTCACCATCAAACAGGGTGAACTCTCGGAAGTAGCAACCACCAGTTACTCGGAACAGAGCAGTAGCAGGGATGCTATTGTTAGCAGGATCTGGTACGTATTTCGGTCTAATCTTAGTCTTACGCAGGTCTGAACCCACGATAGACGTGCCCCGAGGCATGATGACACCACCATGAATCGAGTTGAACTGATAAAGAACGTTGTCGGAACTCTGGATATTGAAGTTAGAACCAACGGAAAATTCGTTGATACTAACACTACCGCCACTCACATTGGTGGTGCTACCAGAGGTGTCGATCTGGTAACCAGGACGGTTATCAATATAGTGTACACCAGGTGATACGACAATAGTTGTCTTATCAAACTTATCGTTATCCTTTCCAAGTTGGAATGAGAACCTAGCAGATTCTAGCAATGCTCTTTGGATCGTCCTAAACGGGCGAGTCCGTGAGTTGCCAGTATTACTTACGTCATCTGTTGCATCCAGTTCCTCTGGATTGACGTATATAACATTACCCTGAATGTTCTTCAGGAAATTTTCAAGTCTACTTAGGGGCATTACCTATTCCAGACACCATTCCTTCAGACTATTTAGGGACCGTCATTATTATGTTTTCGGTAAAGGAGATCCCAAATATCGGTGTCTTCCTCAGGTGGTTCCGGAGGTTTGGGTTCTTCTGCTTTTTTGTCCTCTTCTGGCATCAGGAATAAACTAGTTCAATTTCCTCGTCAAGTTGGAGTGCAGTGTTAGTCAGTGTCCAAACGCTCATGAACTGATCTACGGTTTCGCATTCAAGTTCTTGAACTCCTCCGGCAGAACCATAGATGGTAAAGTATCGTCCGGGGATGTTGATTTCAACTTTGGTGACGTGCTGGTCATCTGTCCAGGTATCAACGTCGAAAGTCATGTGTTGGATGCGATTGAAACCATTATACCCTACCAGGCGTCTCAAAGCAAGTCTGCTGTGACAGTAAAGTAAGCGTTTATGACGCCACCACCGCTATTGCGGATTACGACAGACTTACCGTAAGGCATGGCATGCACAAACAGTTCTTGGAAAACAGTTCTGGGGGTGAGTTGAACGTGGATAGTGTCTACGTCAATCTTACCGCTCCAGTCTTCAGGGAGATCAATAATCCCATCAACGGTCACTGTGCCGCGAAATTCAACGTTGTTCATAATAAAGACTCCGTGTACTATGTATTATAGCACGTTACTTGGTAATAGTGTTACGAGGACCTCGATATCGCTCGTCTAGAATGTTACGTTCTTCATCATCTGGTGCCATGAATACGTTGGGGTCAGGATAGTCTTCCCAAGTTTTGCCTTCATAGTCAATGATAAGAGGGTTGATGTCCTTCCTCTCACCATACACATGGTAGAAACAGTCGATGTCTGCTCCAGAAGCATTGCCACCAACATGCTGCAACACAATCTTGGTGTTGTCAAACTCCTTGACAATGATGTCCTGTTGTGCTCCAATAGCAGTAAGAGACACAGTGATACTGTCCTCATACACCAGGTTTACCCAGTATTCAGGCAGAGTGATCTCATTGGTGCCAGTCAGTCTGCCACGGTGATACACAGCAACTTCCGGTCCCTCAATACATGCATAGCGCAGTCGATGTCCTTCCTTTGTAGGGTGCTGGATATCGAATGACTTACCCAGAGCATCTGCTGTAGCAAATCTACTAGCAAGTCTACCCTTGTTCAGGCAGTCAACTTTGCCAGTGACATACACATCCCCATCAATATAAACAGCATTTACTGCCTCTTCCCCAATAACCTCAACGTCACCATCAACTTGCAGTGCCCTGCCTTTGACACCAGACTTGAACTTATCAATGTCCGTGCCAATGTTGACAGTTGCCTTAGCAAATCCACTGTGCTTACCTGCAATGACAGGTCCCGTAGCAACTAGTGTGCCATTGAAGGGTTTATCACCGTCTAAAGTCTCTTTAGCGGTGTCAAGTTTTGCTGGTTGTTCTCTACCAATATAGACTTTACCAGTCTCAATGTCCCTAATTCCTGCCATTATTCTACAAGAGAGTTGATGTAATCGCCCAAGGCGGGCGGGATGAGTTTAGATTGTGGTTCATGGATGCGAACCATGTCCCCAATAATAATGTTGAATCCTTTTGAGTTAGACAGCAATTTGTCCGCAGCATTGATAGTTACGTTATGTCCTATCAACTTAGTGAAGTTCTTTCCTTCAAAGTGAACATCATGTTCTGCATGTAAGTAGATGTCACCCGTGCTGGGATCCGTCGCCTTCATGATGATGTCTTTTGCCATCACATTGAAGGTTCCCTTACAATCAATATTGATGTCACCCTCAGACTTGATATTGATCGGACCCGCACCTTTTTGGATGAGGTTAGAACCCTTGTCATTTTCAGTGGCACGGAGTTCCCATCCACCATCTTCAAAGATTCGCAAAGATGCAGCAGATCCAGCAGCGCAAGCGATCTGGGATCGGCGAACTGCTTTTCCTTCCTCTTCCTTGCCGATTCTAAATGAACCATCCTCAGGATGATTTACAATATATGGTGGGATTTTTGACATTAGTACCCTTTAGGACAATCAATAACAGTGATAAGTTTTGCGCTAGGAATGATAGGATCTGTATACTCTTTGTAAGGTGTGAACTTGGTGATTGGTTTGATAAATGCACCGAAACCAGTCTTTGTTTTGATTCTCAGTGAAGGAGGTTCAGACAATCCAAGGTCAGCTTTACCTGTTGCCCCAACAATTCTACCATTTTCAATAACTGGTGTCAATACACCACCATTAGAGGTCTCAATAATATCACCCTCCTGGTAATTATTTCCAGTATTGAGGACTACAATACCATCAATTTCACCAATAACTTGGTTACCCTCAGATTCATTAGTAATTTCGTCACTTACATCCAAGGTTCCTCCAGGGAGATAACCATCACCAGGATTAGTAATCACAACATTGACAACCTTGTCGCCATCCATGATAGCGATACCAGTTGCTCCCTTACCATTCCTACATTTGTCAACAATACTGACAGCAGGTGTACTATCAAAACCAAGACCAAAGTCTTCCATTGAAGCACCAATAACCTTACCAGTAGAACTGACGACTGCTTTAGCAACTGCGCCAAGTCCACCACCACCAAAGAACTCAATGCTTGGCGGTCCACACTCTAGGATGTTAGTCTTACAATTACCAGTAACTTCAGTAATACCATCAACAACACTTGACACACCACCAACAATGCTAGCGGTGCTACCACCAAGTGCTGCCAGTTGCTCAGTAGTTCCCTTCAATGTATTGAACTTAGTCGCCGACTTGCCGAGGTCTCCCAAGAATGGGAACGCATTCTTCAGCAAGTTTGTCGGCGCATCAGCAATATCATCAACACCATCGATACCAATGTTAGACAGAAGACCACTGATTGCTTTAGTTCTATCAAAATCAAGAATCTTCTTCGCTTCTGGTCCAATATTGATATTGAAATCAAAGGGTTGAGGTTCACACTCAGAACCTTCGCAAGACAGCAGTTTCAGAGCAGTTTGTGCTGCACCGGTTGCCTTGTTCATGATGCTGCTAAAATCAGGGATAGAAATCCCACCAATCAGACCATTCAGTGCTGCCATCGCAGGACCAATAAGACCCTGAATCTTATTAGTGATACTGCTCATCAATGAACCAATCAACTGCTCAGCAGCACAAAGTGGTACGTTGATAATATTACCCAACAATCCTTTCATGAATCCACCAATCATGTCTCTCAGACCGTTGATGACATTCTCCATCAAACAATAGATAATATCTTTCTGCTTCTTCAGTTCTAACTTCTTGATTAGGTTATCAGGTTCCAAGAAAGTTAGAACATTACCTACCTTCTCATCAATCTCTTTGAATAGGTCTGCACGTGCTCTACGAACAAGACCGGAGAAGTTGCCCGCCATTCTGAGAGATGTATCATCAATCAGATTCTCAATGTTGAACGGTTTATTCAGGTTCTTATCAATCCACCCGGTTGCGGTTTGCTCCAACCCACCAACAACATCAACAAAGGTCGCCAATGCCTTTGCGACATCACCCATGGCAGACTTAGGAACGTCGCACTTTACAGGTCTACGAATTTCAACCGGTTGATCAGCAATATATCGAGAAACACTTTCACCTAGTTGCTCATCCCCTTTTGGATTAGGTTCACCTTTAGGTTCAATAGGAACTTTTTCATCATTAGTTGGAATTCCACCTGCCCGCAAAGGTTCAGAATCACCAGTTGGTTTAGATGTTGAACCCAACTCAGACTCTGATCCACCTTTTGTAAGAGACGGGTCAACTGTAATTGGTGAGAATCCAGAAGTACCTTCGGAAAGAACATCGTCCCAATCCTTCACATCCTTGATAAAAGAGTGCTGATATAAAGCACCCATAACCACTGGTTGTTGACCATCTTCCCCATCAAGGAAGAAACCAAAAACAGTTTCTCCACCTTGTAAGAAATTACTTACACCAGCATAGTTTACACCGGCACCTGAGGTAGGTGGAACAAGGATATGTGCCCATGGAAGTTCTTCATCCTTTACATCATTTGATGCAGGATGCTTCCCAAGAATTCTTACTTTAGTACGATAACCAAATTTCCTAGATTGTTTATCCGCAGGAAATGAACGCCAGGCAGGATCTGTAGTTACCTGCCCGACAAACCAATGGAAACCATCGCGTCCAAGTCTTTTGGATTCAATCAGTTTATTCTCAAGCATTACTCGTCATACACACGACATTCCAGGGCATCTGGATGATTGTCACAATATTCTTCAAGAACTTTGTCTGAATGGCGTTGCTTCCATCCATCATCATCTTCCCCTTCATGCTTGTCCATAAAACCATGCATCTTGAGGTCTTCTTCGGAATATTCCAGCATGCCATGATTGACGTGCTCTTTACCGTCTTTGTCAATGAATGCGTTACTCATTAGAATAGAATGCGAATGAATCTCTAACAATGTAAAGTCCAGTAAAAGCACCTTGTGGTCCACCCATCTCGTGTGCGAGTGAGAATACCATGTAGTTACCAGAGGACGGGTTTACACCTTCCTTATTCTTCTCAGTATTTAGGTTCGGGAATTTGAAGTTCAACATGCTCCCAACTTGAATACTAAGATTCAAAGGTATTGTAACCTTTACAAATTCAGACATCAAAGACTGATACCTAGCAGATGCATGTGCTTGTCTCCAAGACACAGTTTCTGCTATAGTTTTCAGATCAGGAGTGTCTGACATTGCCCCCACGTCCAGAGCAGTTGTATATATCCTAGAAAACTTCTCATCAATTTTGTTTGGAACATACTGATCTTCGTTTGCACTAGGCAGTTTACTATCTTTGTAACTGTACTCTACAAAGTGTGGGGTTCGGTCAAGTATATTATAGTACCAGTTTGCCGATTTGTATTGTCCCTCCATGAGTTTTTTGATGATATCATGACTTGTTATGAACTCAGGCGAACTAACCAGGGAAAAATTATTGACTTCAGCAGCAGACTTAGCAGCTGCCTTTATATACGACTCCTCCACCTCTCTCTTGAGTGCTTTGTCAACTGAGAAAAACCTATATCCACTGCGTTCAGTCTCTGCTAAGAAATAACCAGCACTACCTTTTTCAGGAGAAGTTTTTCCTTCAACATCTCCAACAGTCTTTGCAGATAACCTACTGATACACTCAAGAGGTCTCATGTAATTACCCATGAAATCATAGGTATTTGAACTTTCATCTACAATATCAATTCGATCGCTCTTTACCTCCAAAACTTCTTTGAAGATTTTTTCGACACTATCAGAAATCTTACCTTTATATTTCTTGAAGACACGTGTTGTCTGATTACTCAGTGTAGTTTGAGTAACACATTCAAAACCAAATAGTTCTCTTTTCGCATCAGAGAATGTAGAAATTATATTACTGATTATCAGTTCATTATTTTTACTCTTAGAAAACTCAAATGGTTCATCAATACTGGGGTGTTCAATAACAAGCTCTACCTCTTGACCGCTACGGAGGGGTGCTGACGCTCGGAATCCTATCGCATCAGCAAACACAAAAGATACTGTCAGAGTGTTACCTGCACTCTCCTCATATCTGATTGCTAGAGATTGTCCCACCAAAGACTGAAGAGACCTAGCTCCATCGTCCGTAACAACGTTCAGTTTCTTGATGACAAAATCTTTAGACCAACGCTTGTTCCTATTCTTCATTAGTTTAGAATGTCCAGATAAGAATAGGTGTCTATTCCATATTTATTGGCACCAAAAGCACCAAAGGGAAGAACTGCTGAATCGTCAGATGATTCAGATGCCTGATTCTGTTCTCCACCTTGATCTACCATCTCTTGGGGTTTGAATAGCAGTTCTGGCAACAAAAATAATGGTGCAAGTATACTATTCATATCATTACCACCACCAGTTTTAGACTTTGAAAAAGGATTGATGCGGTCTAAGAAGTTTCTCATCAACCCACTTCCAGATTGTTGTGCTTCTTCTGCCCTACGTTGAGAAAGGGGTCCTTGAATGTCCCTTCTTAGTTGATCCGCAGCTCTTTGAGATCTGATATTATCAACTCCCCGTCCTTTGTCAAGGAGTGAATCTCTTATTGCATCAAGTCTGCCTCGGAATCTATTGAACATATCTCTCACTGTTTCCCTTTTACCCATCGGTGCATCATCTATCGCTCTGAAAAGATCATTCACTCCACTAGGTTTCTCAGGAACTTGAGGTTGAGTTGTTTTTGTTGGTTTTCGTGGTTTACCAAAAATTGTGTCCATAGTGCGCTGAGTTTGGGCAGATGGCACTTGGAATTGTGATGGTTTTATTTTAGGATCAACTATTCTAGTGTTGACAGACGTATTTCCTCTGACATTACCTCCTCGTCGAGTCATCCCCCGAATCATACTACCAGTAATAGGTAACTGATTGAGTACGTCTTGTGCGACAAGGAAACCACCTATGAATGGATTATCAAGGGTCTTCTGTGTATATTCCCTACGAAGTGCAGTTTCTTCATTAGAGATAAATCGAAACCTAGGAAGAGACCTATTGGGATCAAATATTCCCGGACGCCGGGACATAATCAACCGACCATAAGGAGTATCTACCGTTTGAGTCTCCCCACCACTATCAACAAATGCTTTTCTCATGTCAGGAATAAAATTCCCAACTTCTGCCGGAATTGCTTTCCTTTGTATTGCTGCTAACTGCTCCTGAAAAGAAGGTGGTGTCTCGGGTGTTGGTTTTGATGCAGTCTGTCCACTAGGATCCGCAGGGGGTTCTCCTTTAGGTTCTGGTTTATTCAACATCTCGAAGATCAGGGGAAGACCAGTAACATCACCAGTTCTATCATCATCCCCAAACAGAAGATTTTCTAATTTAGTAACTGCTTCATCATAATCCTTATTTGACCCTTTCATTTTAGTGGGTCCAGATAGTCTAGCTTTTTGAATCTCTAATTGTCTACGTTTATCTGCACTCTGCCCGACACCAGTAAGACTATCTGAAATGTTGGCACCTAGAGATGCTCCAGTAAAACTACCAAGCAGACCACCCAGAACACCACCAATAGCAGCACCAGGAACAGCACCAACTCCACCAAAAAGTGCGCCAATAGATCCACCAAGTAAAGCACCACCTTTGGCACCAGCAGCCATACCTGCCAAACCACCTGCTGTTGTGCTAAGTGCACCACTAACTGCCTGTGTTTGTGTCTGACCCTCTGACAGTCTCATTCCATAATCAACACCCGTCAATGCTGTAGTGGCAACAGCGTTGAATCTGCCCATTCGCAGACCACCACGCAAACCACCCCTACCAGGAACTCTGCTCCTAGGTCCAGGAACAATTCTGTTTCCAGGTTTTACTCTACCACCACCAGGACCAGGACGACCACCGCGACCAGGACGACCACCAGGACCACCACGACCACCCCTAATTTTACGAAGAAGACCAGCACCCGCAGCACCCAGTCCAAGAGTGCCTAATAAAGAACCAGGAGAAAATGGATTCTTCTGATCTTCCTGTGCTTTTTTTAGATCTTTCCTAAAACTTTTATAAACTTCTTCTCTTTTTTTAGAAAGTTTTTCTCTCGCTGCAAGGTTCCTCTGCTCACCTTGGTGAACAACTTGATTGCGGCGAATTATTAGTTGAGATACTGCTACAATATTCTGCATATTACGTTACCAACAAAGATGGGGAATTGTAATTAGACAGAAGACTCAAATTCGCGATAGCATTACCAGTACCAGTAAAAGAAACTGCCTCTACTTTTACATCACCATTACTTGGTGGAGGAGCAGCACCTTGAATGGGTGTTGGTGGAGGAATTGCCGATGCCACATCCCCACTCGGAAGGATTGGCAATGATGATTGTAAATCCTCTTCTGTTGGAGCTTGTTCAGTCTCTAATGCTGGGGGGTCAATATTAGCAGGAGAATAATTCTCCGGTCGAACATCATCGACTTGCTGCGAACGAGGTTCTAATGATGTAGGAGAAATATCAAAAACAAGACCGCCCAATGGCATGTCGAACTTTCTATCATCACCATGTCCAGTTTTAGTGAGTATCTTACCACTAGCATCTCTAGTTTGAACAGATGCACCATAACCTGAACTCTCATTATATACTAAGGATCTTCCTCCTAAAGTTGGCACCAATATTTCAGCATTTTCAGCACTGTCACCAAAACGATCCTCATTCGCTTTATTGATATAGTAATCAATACTATTGAAGTCACTGTGTAAACTATGTGAGTGAGCAGCAAAACTATCGTTTAGCAGTTTTACTTTCTCATCATAAGTCATATCACTACTATATCTTCTACCTGCTACTGCCGTATTTGACATCTCCATTGTTCTACCTTGCGCTTCATATCCTGCTGCAAGTTGATCCATCATTTTGACAACATCTTCCATCGGAAGATCTTTATTGAATTTCGTATCCACATGATATGAATTTCTACCATCAGGGGTAGGTAACATACCAATAGATTCCTCAGGTCCAGTAAGTAATCCAGACCTGAACGCTTTGGTTTCACTAGCATTACCATATATTTTGGTTCCATCCGGATCCTGATAAGGATCTCTTTCTCCTTTCTTGGTAGATTTATCTTCCCCTTTACCGTCTACTAATTCTTCTCCTTTCTTAGAAGATTTATCTTTTTCATCTTCTCCCAGAGTCAATCCAGCAAGTCTATCTAAAGCTCTACTAAATCTTCTAGATATTGATCCAAATCTTTCAACATCACCTTGATTGATAATATTCTCGCCTGCAATTCCTTCTCTCAAGAATTGCCCACGTTTTTGATCAGCTGGTTGCTGTCCACCGGACATGGAACCAAGTGCCATTGCTCCTAGAGCAAGTAGTGCCATGATACCACCGGCACGTCCTCCTCCACCCATTCTACCTCCACGAGGAATTCCCCCTCCGGCTCTTACACCACCTTGTGGTACCCTTCCTCCACCTCTGTTACCACCAGAAACCGCCCTGATGCCGAGTATAGTGGCAACCCCTCCTGCTATCTCTGGGAGATAAGAAAGTGCGGCAGTGCCAGCATCAACAGCAGCATTACCAAAATCACCCTTGGTAAGGTTGAGGATTGCAGAAACAAATGATACTTTGCCAATAAAATCCCTGATACCAAAGAAACTAGTCTTCAGTAGTTCTAGGTTTTTTTGATCTTTTTTGACAATTTTAGCTTCTCTATTCAGTTCTCTTCGTCTTAGTCTAATATCTTTCTGAAGTTCCCTACGGGTAGCTTTCATGCTGGCATCCATTCTCTCCATATCCAGGAGAATGCTACCAAGTCTTCTAGTTACCTTAGTCTGATTATCAACAACCGAATCAGCAGTTTCTTGTGCACGACTTACCTCGCTCTGTATAGGAGCAAGTAAGGGTGTTACTGCTGTGACGGTGTTGCTATCCATTAGCGTTTTGTATCTCTAACTTTTGCTTTTCTAAGAAGTTTGACAGGTATTTTACATATACCTCTCGTTCCCATGGTATAAGACTTTCAATATCACTTAGCGACCAATGATGATGCTGCAACAATGCAAAGTTTACTTCCATATGTGCATCAATCGTCGTATGGTACATCATTATCCGAAAAAATTTGCCATACCCTCAATAACAACTTTAGTTTCTACTCCTGTGTTAGGATTTTTGACACTACCCTCATATTTCAAACGAGGCATTGTCTCAAAGTACTCTTCAATTTTTTTGAATTGCTGAGAACTAAGTTGCTCAATAAACTTGACAATTTCAGACTGGGTACAATCTGATGATGTCCACGCTTCGTCTTCTGTGTAGATAGTATCTACACACTTTGCAACTGCTTTGAAAGCATCATCAATCTTTGCTTTTTCTGTAGTATCAACAGTAAAGTTCTGTTCCATAAACTCATGCATGGAAGGATACTTTAGTTGAATACCGATTCCTCCACCAAGATCAATTTTATCTGTGTGGTTATCAGGTACATCAAGACCAATGTCTGACATATGAATCTGCAAAGGAACCTGAGTCTCAGGATCATCATCACAAGTAATCAACAGATCAACAGTCTCTCCAACAGATTTGCCCCGAATATTCAAAAACAAATATTCAAGATCAAAACTAGGCAAAGTTTCAATTTTGACACGTGAGAGTACACATGCTTTCAAAACTTCCTTTACTGTAGAAATAATGTCTTTTTGATTACCACTTTCTAGAGCAATCAAAAGTGCTTTTTCTTCCTTGACAAGAAACGGACGATATTTGACTGGTTTGCCGGTGGAAAGCAGAGTAACTTCAAAAGTAGGCGCTACGACCTTTGGTAATGGCATAATTATTCAATTCAGTAACTTTATTTAGAAGAGATTTTGACCAGTTAGAAACCGAGATCCAAGGTTTGCAATCGCTCCTACTGGATCTCGTAGAGCATCTGATACAAGTTCAATGGCACTACCATCACGTTCAGGCGGTGGTTCTGCGCCAGGTGCTTCTTCCCCTGTTGATGGAATAGGAGATTCTTTGACAGTTCCAACTCCACGAGTTTCAATAAAGTAATTTTCGTATTTGAAGGTTACTGTAGTCTTGATTAGTTCTGCCTTGCCATATGCAAGAGGAGCGGCGATAATATTGGTTGGGAATGCTCTTTCAATATGGTAAGTAATAAACTGATTACCACCATCCCTTGACATAGAAGTAATCTGCATACCACACTTGTAACTGTTGGGGTATTGCAATCTACGACCAGCATTTCTTGCACTTTGCCGACTTTTCTTATCTGCTTTGGGTTTTGTTCCGATTTGAATAGGGGAAATAAACTCCATCCAAGCATTGAAAACATCATTAGTAAAATAATCTTGGGTTGTATACCAAGTCAAGTTGATATCTGGATATCTACGATACATTGCATAGTCTTGGGACAATCCTTGGCGGAGTCCATCAACTTTAGAAGTTTGAATCTGAGAACCTGGCAACAATGCCTCAGAACAATGCATTGCTAAGAATTGACCAGGATCACCTCGTCCATTCCTATCATATTTTTTGACATATGACAACAACGCTCCACCTTCACCATCTCCAAAATTGATAGAGACATCATATTGATTGTTGAACGCAGGATTCAACGCTCCATTTTTTGAGGAACCACTGATAATATCATTGGTCGTCAAAATTGCTCTGTCTAATCCGCTGGGCTTTGCCATCCCTATCTAAATATACTATGGTCGTTATACTATGTATGTCCTATCAAGGTCGCTATAGACCATCAAATCCCAAAAAGTATAAAGGGGATTCTAGGAACATAATCTATCGCTCATTGTGGGAGCGTAAGTTTATGGTATATTGTGACAGAAAGGAGTCAATCCTACAATGGGCATCTGAAGAATTTCATATCCCATACTTTGATCCGACCACAAGAAAAGTTCGCAGATATTTTCCAGACTTCTACATCAAATATAAAAATGTGCATGGTCAGATAGTAGAGAAGGTTATTGAAGTAAAACCTGCTAAACAATGTGCTCCTCCAACCACAAAAAGGAGAACCAAGAAGCACATCTACGAATCTCTAGAATATGCCAAGAATTTAGCAAAATGGAAAGCAGCAGAAGAATTTTGTGCTGACCGAAAGTGGGAATTTCAAGTCATGACGGAGAAGGAACTTGGAATATAGAGATGAATTCCCAAATTCTACTTTAGTGAGTGAACCTGCCCCAGGATCTATTTCATTGTTTCACTATACGGCAAAAACTGCCTTGAAACTACCATACTACGACAGAAATCCTCTGTGCTATGTGGTGGCAAGAGAAGGTAGAAATATTTTCTACGGAATCAACTTACATTATCATCCACCAGCAAGTAGAGAGTCGTTGATACGATATATTGATTCAGGCAGTGACTTTACACGTCTCAGGGGTTATCATAAATACCTAAAATCATATGTAAATAGTCCATTTCTTCAAATTTCGATGGAAGAGTGGGGTAAAGCAGTAGCACTCGACTCTGAGCAATTTGTTAGAGACCTTGGTGCTATTGAGATTGATATTAGTCCCTCCACGGTGTATCGAAAAGGATTTTATAAGGATTAGAATATGACATCATCAGCACCACGCAATCCAATACTAAATCCTTCTGGTAACGCTCCTCGACAGGTTTCTACTTGCATTTATAAGAGTAAATGTACTGCAACCAATGGAAAGAAGCGAAAAGTTACCGTAAATGGCAACGAATATCGAATGCTGCTATCTGCGGACATGAACGATAACAATTTTGCACAGGTCTTGAGTCTGCAAAATATAACTAATAATACAGTTTTAGGCAAAACTGATGCAGAGTTTACAAAGGTCATGGCGACCAATTCTGCAAAGAATGGATATATTGCTGCCATTGACAGCATGGCGCAAGCAGCAGATGAGAGTAAAAGAATACCGGAACTCAAACAAGCATTAGATAGAGTAGGTGTTGGCAATCTCTTGCAATTAGATGCATCAGGAAGACCTATACAAAATCTAAAAAGATTTGCAGGATCTTTGGCGGATCCAGCAACCCCTTTCTATGGAGATCAACTCGTAAACTCACTGCTGGGGTCAACCCCCATTCCAATCGGCAGTAGAGCAAAGACAACAGCTCAACTCAATACATCCGAAGTTGAAGATGCACCCGCTACGCCAATTCCAGCAGCTAAAGCTGATAAAATCGTAAACCTTTCATATCCAGTAGATGCTCTATACAGTAACAGCGAAGATGGTGCAATAAAAGAAGGTAACGACTATATTAGAATTGAAAGGTTTACATATAAACCACCTCAAGCAGATTTCCTGAATAGTCCTAATAATGCGATCGGGAACGTTCTAGCAGGAGGACTGAAAAGAGGTAGCAATCTATCCAAATTTATTGGTCTTGTCAAACTACCAATCCCAAATGATTTGAATGTTAGTAATGGTGTTGACTGGGGTGGTGCTAATGCAAACCCAGTTGAGGCAGCAGCATTTTTTGCAGCAAGAAATAAAATCAAAGAAACTCTGAATAGTCCTAATAATGCCATACAAAACATTCTTAGTGCTATCGCAACAGGAGTTGGTGGTCTCAAGTCTCTAACACAAGTATCAACTAAGAATGTAAACGCCCAAACTGCATTATCTGCTGCTATCGCTAAATTTGCTCTTTCTACAGTAAATATCAATGTTGATCCAGCACAATTTATCACTAGAGAAACTGGACAAACATTGAATCCCAATTTAGAACTACTGTTTGCTGGTCCTAAGTTGAGAAATTTTGCTTTCCGGTTTGATTTTGCCCCCAACTCGGAAAGTGATGCGAGTGCTGCTCGCAAAATTCAACGATTCTTTAGAGAAGGTATGTTGCCCCAAGCAACCACTCCTGTTGGAGGATCAGGTGGTAGTGGTCCTGAGGATGCTCTCTTCTTAGGATCTCCAGATGTTTTCAGGGTTTCTTACTTCAATGGAGACAGGAGAATTAGAGGTCTTCCCATACATAAAATATGTGCACTGACGCAGTGTGCAATCAACTTTACTGATCAAGGTGTTTATCAATCATATCATGATTCTAAGGCAGGATCACAACCAGTAAGATCTCAAATGATTTTGTCGTTTACTGAGTTGACTCCTATATTCCGTGAAGATTACACTGGAGATGGACCAGACAACAAGCAACTGTTTGGTGCTCAAGATGCCAGAAGGAGTACATCTTCTGGTATCAAAGGTCCACTTATGGGTGAGAATGACATCACTGAGGAGGACATCGGATTCTAATGCCTTACTTTACAAATTTCCCCAAGGTTTTACTACCTTCATTTTCAGACAACAGGACATCTAGTTTTGACTACGTTGAGACAACAAACATCTTCAAACGAGGTAAAATTCGTGATGATATTTTTGGAAGTCTCACCGCATTCAAAAAATTTGTTATTGAGGGAGATGATCGTCCCGACAACGTAGCAAACACCTTATACGGTTCTCCAGATCTTGATTGGATTGTTCTCCTGTCCAACAACATTATCAACGTCAGGGATGAATGGCCCATGAATGGGTATGATTTCAAACGCTACCTCGACAATAAGTATGGTGGTCCAGAAAATCTAAACAATATTCATCACTACGAAACTATTGAACGTAGAAACTCTGAAAATGTCGTAATTCAGACTGCTGGTCTAGAGTGTGATGCAAACCATACTTTTTCATACTCGGAGAAAGGTATAAACTACACAGAAACTGGATGTGTGTCTGTGTCGAACTTAGAATATGAAGAGAAGAAAAATGATGAAAAACGTCAAATTTTTGCTCTTCTCCCACAATATATTGGCGTCATCAAAGAAGATATGCGTGAAATTTTGACATATACTGATTCTAGTCAATTTGTCAACCGTAAACTCAAGAAAGGCGATAATTTACGTATTGCTAGTCCTCGATAAATGTTGAGGATTGTTGGGACTATGCGGAACGTCCCAAACTAGAGAATACCTATCAACAGGCCCTACGTTCTTTGCAGCGTGGGGTAATTTATTATGGAACCAGAAAAAAGTGCCCGGTGGGACTAACATTTGCTCATCACCGACTTTATACAAATAAGTCCCCTGTAGGGACAAATGGTATCTGTCCTTTTTCTTATAATACTCTCCTCGGTCAATATGCTCTCCTACACTGCCTCCGGGCAATAATCGGAAAAATGCTGCTCTGCCCGTTTCGGTAATATTGTACTTTTTCCAAAATTCATGCACTTTTGGATATAAGTCGTATAATGGGGTTTTTGCTTGTCCCATGGCATCATGAGGATCTTCACCTCTCTTGACTTGTGCCCAAACAAGGGGTAAGAACCCATATGGGTTTTTGTCGCCACCAATCTTTCTTTGAGTTTGCGTTGCCACCCAATCCCAGTGTTTTGGATCTATTTCATCCAAAAACGGTTTTACATCAATATTCTTCTCGATGATAACAATGTTTTTGTATGCCATAAAAATCTATAGGGGCAAAAAATACCCGGAGTTTTTTTTGCCCTTTTCGGTAAATAAAAAGTCGTTTTTAGTCCAGGATACGAAGATGACATGCTACAGATACCCTGTCCCTGTCCGATCTATTCACGTCCACATAATGAACCAGGTTACTGTTGAAAAACACCCCATGGTTTGCCTTGGGAGTCAGAACAAGAGCATTCCGATCAGTCTTAGGTCTGACTGATGTATTCCAATGCTGCTGAGGATATGGGTTCATGATAATCAAATCACCCGACTTCCTAGGTGCTTTCAACCAGAATACTCCACTAATCTCTCCAAAATTATGATGATGCATACAGTTTGATGCACCAGGACCATTGACATTTGCAAAGAATGAGGTAAACTCTAATGCATTGACTTTCTCATGCATATTGCAATATTCTAACGCTCTCTGATAGATCAAGACCTTCAGGTTCTGAAGTTGGTCTCGACCATTCATCAGTTTCTGCCACCCATCTACGTTAGAAAACCCATCAGATTCAGGTTTCTCATCCCGAGTCTTATAGATCTCACTAAGAGAAGAGTCCAGGAGGGGGAGTTTATCCCCTTCCCAGACTCCAATCAATTCAGAAAATCTGAATGTCTGCATCATGCATCAGCAAGACGTTGGAAGTAAGACAGAGCATCATCACTGTCGTCTTCAGAAGCAGGAGCACTAGCAGCGGCAGCAACTGTTGCTTTCAACTCAGATTCTGGTTTCGTGGTGATCTCCTGTTCCTCATCAAAGGTCTCTGGATCCACACGCTTCGGACGTGAGTTGTTCAGCACAGAGTTGAGACGAGTCTCAAGTTCATCATAAGACTTGAACTGATCTGGATTGGTGAACTCTTGCAGAGAATACTGCTTCTTCCACAGTGCTTCCAGTGCATCATCATCGTCCAGAAGAGGAGAAGATGCAGCGAACTCAGAAGAATCGTAGTTACGATAACCTGCAACGTTCT
>CEON01021857.1_pt1 | contig 32450 bp, 16 predicted proteins | sample 530291 | NCBI WGS metagenome assembly CEON01 (sample SAMEA2619888, study PRJEB7988) | marine metagenome | biome: marine biome (ENVO:00000447); feature: surface water layer (ENVO:00002042); material: "saline water (ENVO:00002010), including plankton (ENVO:xxxxxxxx)" | depth 5 m
CACTGCTTCTTCATGAGAGCAGTAGCATACTTCTTCACAAACATATCGTTGTTCATCTCTGTAGCATCTGTGGGATCGATGAGACGATGACATTCGATAAGAATATTTTTTCCTGTGTCTAAGAAATCCTTGTCTACATCCAAATACAGACGATCACGACGCATTGTATATCTGAACTGCTGGTAAGAACCGTTGTTCAGAACCATATCTAGAGTTTCTAGATATTGCTTGTTCATGTAATAGTTGAGGATATCTAGTGATCCAAATGCATAGAGATCATTCAGAAACAACTGATACTCAACACCAAAAAGATTAGAACGGATTGAGTTACTGACGAGACCGAATACTTTAGTAACACCAACTACATGATCAGGGATTGGAATATAGTTAGTAGTTTCTTTCCAGTCAGTTGTGCCTGTTGTAGTTGTTACACTGGCAGCAAACCTTGTTTTATCGTCAGCACTGAACTCGTGGAATAGATATGCACGCTCCATACCGTTGTAACAGTTCTCTTGGAAAAACTGATACGTGTCATCAATGACGTTGTTGACCTGCTCATCATCAATATTAACTTGCAGGACAGGTTCGCCAAGTTGCCTCTTGCAATATGTGATGAGTTCAGCTCTTGAACTTGGAGATGCCATTACACACAAAAAATCCCTTCTTACCTATTTAGGAAGAAGGGATGCGGTAGTGATAATTACCAGAGACAGAGATCCTATAATCATCTGATGTGTAAAAAGGATATACACAATGTTTCATTGTGGAAGGGAATAACAATGCAACTCCTTCAAATGATTTGTCAATAGGAAATCTATGTCCTTCTATACCACCAAGACAGTTTGTATATAAAAGTTCAAACTTTCCATTAGCTCTTGCTGTTGGATGTACATTTCTAGAGTAGGGTGTGTTGTCCTCCTCTTCTCTATCAAATGGGATATTTAACCACAAAACAAAACTGAAGATACCACTATGATCATGAACTGGGTTATATTCATATTTCTTTTGAAAATTTACCCATGCATCTTTAAGACCAATAGCAACATCACGGTCGAAAAATGGTCTCGCCAAGAAGTTTGGCCAGCGGGCATCATATTCTTGGATTAGTGGCATCATCATTTCTTGAAGAATTCCAGTAGTTTTTCCAGAAAGATAATACTCATTGACAATGTGTCCTACCAATTCATCATTAGCAGGTGTTGCCTTAGAGAAATTATCTTTTAGAAAATTTACTTCTTCATAAAGAAATTTCAACTCTTCTTTTTCAAATTTGTGGTGAATAATACCATATGATGATAACTCACCATACATCATTATTCTGCTGGTGCCTCAGGTTCTCCTTCTGGTGCTGCACCTTCTCCTTCTAGTAGTCCTAGAGTTTCTAGACCACCCTGTAGTTTAATCTTGTACTCTTTTGCTTTTTTTAGATTCTCTTCTAGTTCAGAAATTTGTTTTTCTGTAGTTGCAATCTGTTCTTCAAAATTTGCTTTGAGTGTTGCGGGATCCATAGTTATCACATTGAATGGTGTGTGTATTATTTATCTGATGAACATATAGTTCATTCTTTTTCCTGGTCTATATCTACTGCCCAAGTTGCTATTGCAGTGAGTTCCGATTGTTCTATCTGAAGAATAACCATATGACTGTTGTGTTCCATCAGCAGAACGCCAACCCCAGTTAATTGCAGGAGAGTTGTGACCAGTCAAACCACCTGTCTGGTTTGTTCCAGAACAGTATACACTACCTTCTCTAGAACGGCAAGAGAACATATGATTACCGTCAAGATGATCTTGTCTTAAAACTCTACCTGTGCTATCACTACTACTATCAACGTTAGATGAGTTAGTCATAATATAAGATTCTGATGGATTTGTCGCGTCATCTCCTAGTGCATAGAAGCAACCACCACCATACGTAGCAATATCATTGCTACTTTGGTAATCTTGATATGTATCACCGCTACCTTGACCACTATTGGTAATGTTAGGACCTTGTGTATTCCATAACTGTGATGGATTAGCAATCAGGTTTTTGTGGAATTGAGTAAAGACTGGAGAAATGTTTAGAGTGGTAGATCCTCCTGCATTTACACTAGCTCCAGTATATCCAGTTTGATTGAAGTTATGTCCTGTATATTCAGCTCTTCCAATACCAGATGATGCAGCTGTACAAGTGTGCATCATCCACCTTCCACCAAATGTTCCATTACCAAGAGGTCTATTAATATTAATCAGATCTCTAACATCAAGAGTTTCGTATAACCTACCATTTGGACTTAATGTATTGAGACCAGTGTGTCCATTATATTCTCTACCACCTGCTCTTTCTAGAGAGAAAATAGAACTTGTAGCTTGATTGCTATCATACTTAATACCAAGTGTCCATCCACCGCCTTGTGTGTTCATGTCACACCATACTTGGAATGGTGCTGCTCCAGTATTAGATCCAGAGAATTTTGCTGGATTTAACCAGAGTGGACCCTCTAATGCTTGAACATCAGATAATGTTCCTCCACCAGCAATAACATCTACGAGGATAGCGAGAGCAGATGCGTTTGCATTATCGGCACTACTACCATCTAAAACAGCAGATGTACTTTGGACCCTTCTCCATCCAGTTCCATCCCACAACAATAGTACATTTTCTGCACTATCAAAAATCATCAATCCAGCATCACCAGTACCAAGTCCAGAAGGATAATTGTTTTCTCCTGCAAATCCAACAAACCTAACGCCTACGGTTGCGCTGACCCTTCCTACATCAATGCTGGAAGAATTAATATTATTGACATTTAGTTGGGACATCTGATCTAACTAGATACTTCTTCGTGATTCTATTTATCCAGTCAATGAAAAACTCATACGTTTGTGGTTTTTGAACGTCCCTGGTTGGATGAACGAATTATGAAATAGTGAACCTTCATACAAAGTCAGAGCGTTAAATTCAATAGAAGTCATATGATACATTTCATATCTATCATCTTCCTCTATTGGAGTGAAGTCTGAAAGAGATAAATCGGGAGAAGCAAATCCATATCTCTCTTTCCTGTACATGCAACTATTTGGGAAGAAACATTCTTCGCCAGTTTCTTTCAATCTGTAAAAAGCAGTGCCAGTTTTGCCATCAATTTCTTCTTTATAATTTAAGAATAAGTTGCCAGCAATAGATAACTGATCGCAATGTGGACTGTTTGATTGCTTATAAACTTTTTTGTTTCCTTCAATATATTGAAAAGAAAAATTGAAATGGTTTGCTCTGTATCCAAATTGTTGCCAAAGCAGATATCTAAGGCACTCTTCCATCATACTAAAATTGTATGTTAGATACAATTGAACTCCAGGATAAAATCCCTTTGGCATTTGCCCTTCTTTAATTGTATCTTGAGTTGGTATAGACAAAAGAAACTCTCTAAAACTTTCTGGATGTTTTAGAAAATTCTTCACTGTTACCAGTTTACTTTTATAGTTTCCTATGTTTTCTACCGACAAATCAAAATTGCGGTTTACTTCAAAAATAGTTTCATTCATTTGATTTCCAGATCACAACTAGGAATTCCACTTGCACCAAAGTTAGAATTAATTTTTCCTGATGGCATTACATTAAAAGCAATAGACCATCTATCATAAACTTCTTTGTGTGGAAATGTGCCATGCTCCAACCAACTAGGAAACAATACTAGTTTCCCTGGTTCTGCAGCAAAAATTGATTGTCTGATCATATTCTCTGAATTTGCAACCATCATGGTCATACTAGTTCTTTGAAAAAGAGGATCATTAAAAACTGTTGGAGAACCTTCCGTCAAATAGTAAACACCACTAATGAGTGACATCAAATGTGTATGTGGCATTTGTTGACTTTGTGTTCCTCTAGGATACTTATTTGCCCAGCAAGAAGTAATTTCCAAACTTTCACAATCGTAATTCAGTTCTTCTTTATATTGTTTGAGACAATCTTTGATAAATGAAGTAATACCAATGTACTGAATTTTTTTGTGAAGATCATGTTTTGTTTGATATGATCTAAATGGTTCTTGTACCATGTGGTTGCCATTATCAATAAATTCTTCCTCTTCTAGTAAAGAAATAATTTCAGAATTTACAAAAGGATTTTCAATCTCATACTCATGGAGATTTGTTGGGAAGATACTATATGTTTTCTTGGTAATCATAATCTGTCAAAGGCGTATTCTAAAAAGTGACCATCGGCACGAACAAAGTGAAAAAATACTTGATGATAATATTCTTTATCATCTGCCACAAGAGTTTGTCTCCAGTGTGGTATGTCCATCCCTTTATATAAAATTGCGTCACCTGGGTCGGTATTCACAGCATGTAGTTCTTTGTTTATCTCAAAAAATAACGGCCAGTTATTTTTTAAGTTTGAACTCATATTCAATGAAACGCTTATTTCACATGACGGTCTGTCTATATGTGGTTTGAGATAACTTCCGTTAAAGTAAAAACGATCATAGAAATATGTGGGATATAATTTTTCTCCCATAATTTCTTCAACCTTGCTTTTACATTGGTAGTACAATTGTTTGTACTTTGGATAATTGTATCGAGAAAAGCAGTTTGGAACATTACCATACTCAGGTTGTTGATCTGAATATTCTTCTATTCCTTTGTGAGTGTACCTAATAAATTTTCTTTCTTCTGGTGGATTTTCTTTTAAATCTGATACATCTAAAAAACCTTTTAGATAGAGTGCTTGCCATTCTTGTGTCATCGCCATACTGGACCCTCAACCCATCCAACCAAAGATTTTCTGCAACCAGAGTTTACTTTTCTAACTCTGTGTCGCATCCTACTGTCAAAGATAATGATAGAACCTTTCGTCTTTGGAGCAAAGTATGAAAAATTATCATCACTGAGGAGTTGCAATTCTCCACCAGAGTATTCTTCTGGATCTGATAATTGAAGACTAAAAGATAACTTTCTTACCCTGTCTGTATCTTCTTCTTGTATGGCAAGAGATGTATCTACATGCCACTTGTAATACTGACCTTCTGTATAAGAAGTATATTGAATTTCTCTATTCCCAAAAGATCCAATATCATAACGAAAATTTTCTTCGTTTGCTTTAAGAATGTAATGGTAACACAAACCTGCCATCCAGTGTTTGCTGCTTATCCAAGAACAATCACTATTCCTAATAGAGATATTTGGATTGTCGTCACCACTGACAAGACCTTTTTCTAAATTTCTTTTAAACTCTTTTTCTTCTTTTAAAAAAATGTCAACGACATCTTTAGGCAAAGATGTCTTATACCACATAACTTGATATGCCATAATTAAGAAAACTCAAACCACCCTGTGATAATGTACTTTGTTTGTGTGGGACTAACTTCCGATCTATGAAAGTGTGTCCAGAAAGGTGGCCATAAGACCATTTTCCCTTGCTCAGGTTTCAAAGTTTTATCCTGAAAGTAAAACTCTGTACCTCCCTTGTCGGTAACTGTATTGAGATAGAGCATCCACACAAGAACTCTAGCAGAATAATTCTTGGATGCACTCTCACAGTGCCACTTTTTAAATCCTTCTTTGGGAAGAAACCTTTGTATGTTAGCTTCTGCCTCTACATTCCAATTATTGATGCTATCAATACCAATTAACTTTCCAACAGAGTATTTTTCTTTGTATAATTCCATTGAAGATTTTATACTATCCACCAATGGATCAAGAACTTCTTGCCACTCTTTGTCTTGAAATAGTTTTTGATTGATTGTAATTTCAGTATCTTGCTTTACATCAGGAACAACACCATTTGATGTCTCCCCCGCATATTGCAAATCTGTTCTTTTTTCAAACAGAGAAATAATTCTCTCACAATTAGTTCCAGACATCGCATCTGGAACTTCCATCATAAAATCCATAAACTAATTAAATTTCACAGTCTGGGCAATTAACTACAAACTCTTTCCAATCGTTCAGTTCTTCATTCCAATTGAAGTTAGGTCCTGGTTGTGGTTTGGGTGCCACCCAATCTACCAGTTCTTCACTAAAAAGCCAAGATGGGAAAGGTTGATTATCATAAAACTTTCTTTTAGTAATGTGATAATTACATCCAACTCTTGCTCTTCTTGTATCTGGAGTTTCTTTTATCCACATGCCAACAGAATTTAAAGTTGATGACATGATACTTGCAAAACCTTTTTCTGTTGCAACAATTACGTTGTCTACTTTTCCGTCAGTAACGTGTGCGTATCTAAATTTTTCCATTTATCTAACCCATGTAGTGTAACCTTGACAATCCGATCTTGAATTGTCTCCTCTATACCAACCTTCAAATGAACCTTCGTTTGTTCCGTGACCTAAGTAACATCCACTATTTGGATCTCCATACTGACCGTTCGTTCCTACACCACCAATGGTGATTTGGTTAGAGTTTGCATCCCAAGAATTATCTGCATGTAAATCTTTTTGGATGCCATCAACAGCAAAATAATTTGCTGAACCAGAGAGGCTACTTGTTCCTCCAATATTTACTTGTGATCTTGGATGTACTTCTAACAATCTTTGTTTTCCACCACCATTGACTAACCACGTTGCAGAAACCCATTCGCCTCTATTTGTCCAAGAATATGTACCATTTGTAGAACCATAACCAAATGCAATCACTCTAGCATTCTGCCAGTTCAAATCATTCACCAAACTACCAATAAGATAATCTGTGTCTGGACTTGGAGTTCCTAATGCTCCTGTTCTGTCAATATAGTACGATGCACTTCTTCTATTGTTATTGCCTGGGAATAAACTACTACTTGCGTTACTAGATGCAACTAACATCCATCCTCCATTTGACATATCACAATAAACTTCTTGAGCAGCACCTGGCCATCCTTCTGGTTTAATCCAATAAACTCCATCCGAAGCACCAGGATTTTCCTCTAAAATTTGATATGCATTTACTGCTGGATTTGTTTGTGATGATCCAACTGTAGGATCAGGTACATAATCTCCAGTATAACTAATGATTACAATACCGTCACCACCATCACCACCTTTAGATCTATATGAGGGGTTATATCCAGCGCCACCGCCGCCTCCACCTAATCCATTACCACCATCAAATCCAGGACCACTAGAATATTCTACTAGGTTATAGGAACCAGAGTTTCCTCCTCCTCCTTTGCCACCAATCATAAGACCGCCGTTACCACAAATAGCACCAGCACCACCACCACCATAATACTTGGGAACTCCATCGATGTTTGAGAAGAAACCATCTCCACCCTTTCCACCAATAGTTGATGTTCCATCAGTTCCTTGTTCGGCAGCACCACCACCGCCGCCGCCTCCCCATTGGGGCGATGAGTTGTTTCCAGCGCCACCCTGAAATCCATTACCGCCGCTAGCGGATCCTGGTTGCAGACCTGCAGCTCTCGGACCAGAGTATGGGTGACCACCGCCACCACCACTACCACCAGTACGACCTCTACCGCCGTCTACTGCGCCGCCACCACCGCCGCCACCGCCACCTAAAGCAGTGTAACCATAGAATGTGGTGTTTCCACCACTGTCTCCTTGTCTGTCTGTATTTTGAAAACCAGATCCACCACTTCCAATAACAACAGGATAAGTTCCTGATTCCATTTCAATGCCTTGGATGTAGATGAGACCACCGCCTCCTCCACCACCATTACTACAGTTACCATCAGCAGCGCCTCCAGCTCCGCCGCCTCCAACCATGAGAATATCCATAGTGGATCCTGCAGAAGCAGATTGGATGATAAAGTTTTCAGATCCAGTAAATTTATGAATAGTTTTATTACCAAAATTGTATTTGTCTCCACCAGAAGCAGAAACTGTTCCAGTATCGTCTAGAGACCTCCAATTTTCACCATCAAAATATTTTACTTCTTGAGATGTTTCATCGTATGCTAGAAATCCAGCTTCAATATCAGTGGTTGGCAGCAATGCCGTTTCAAATGAAGGAAGTTGCACTCCAACAGAAGTATTGAGTTTTCCTACATTAATCTGAGACATGGTAATAGAATGGCGTTATAGCTTAATAATATTTATGAACTTACAAGACGTGCTCTTGAATATCGATCTGATCGATATTTAAACAGCACACTTTTTTATGCTCAATCAAGTCGCCAATGTCATAATTTTCTATTGGTTGGTTATACTCATTGGCAGGCAATTTTAAAATTTCTTTCATGACGATTTCTTCGCCATTCTTCCATTCAAAAACATAATTAAAAAATCCTTGTCTATCAATTACATTTTTGTTTTTGACAATTCTGAGAGTGTCGCAGTCTTTCTTAATCATTTTACGTATAAACCTCCATAATTGTGCCAATCACTACCAGAACTAGTCCAGAAAGTTGCTGGTTGATAATTAGCTCCGTTACCACCCCAGAAACTTCCAGACCAACATGCTCCATACCACCATGGTGCTCTGTTGTATAAGTTGGAACAGTTAGAACCATACTGATCTTGGTCTCTATCAGTAGTGGTGAAGTTATAACCGTTAGCAATATGATAAGTCCACATGCCAGGATCTGGAGACCCGAGTTCTGTATTTAATCCAGATTCTCCTACCCAGTCAAATTGTGTTCCCCATCCAGTCCAATTCCACCTAGCTCTCTTTGTGTGTGATCCAGTGCTGCCCAAAGGAACCTGAGAACTAGCAACATATAAAACAACAGTTCTACCAACGTTATTTGCAGCTGCAACGGCATCCCATGCACGTAAACCTGCCCAAACAGAGTATGATTTTGGATCTCCAGATCCCCAAGTAGAAGTAGCATACCAATCGTATGATTCTGCTGCTTGGTTGTAGTTGAGAGATTGTAAATTCACACCATAAGGATGTGATCCAACCATAACCCATCCACCGCCATCATAATCATTATCAACCCAAACTTGTTTTGCTTGGTTGTTGATTATCATCCAATACCAACCTGTTGGAGCAGATGGATTTGCTTCAAGAATTTCAGTAGATCTTTCTACTGCTTTATCTTGAGATGTTCCATCGTTTTTAGTTTGTCCAACAGCAACCCATCCATTTTCATTTCCAGTATAGATTTCTGCTACAGATTCATCTGTATTAAATCCAATCGAACCTACATCTGGGTTTGATGGTCTTGTATTAGTTGTCCATCTGGGAACAGTAAGAGTTCCATTGGCAACCATTTCACCATAGGTCTCAAAATTGTGACCACTTGGTACTCTTACTGTATTGCTAAAAGTCGCTAGACCTTTAATATCATGTACGTTTAGACTGCTCATTTTTTATACAACGCTCCAGGATGCGCCATTTGCAATGGTGACTGTTCTGGTGTTATTTATGGTCACTGGACCAGCAGACATACAGTTAGTATTTGCTGGTACGGTAACATCCTCATCCAAAGTATTTCTATTTGCCTTGAAAATACCGTAAGTATCTAACCATTGCTTATCACCGTTTGCATATAAAATTTCAGTTACGTTTGCAGTTCCTTCAACGTCAAGTGCATAATCAGGATTTCTATTGGAACTAAATCCAATACCAACTCTAGACGCTCTATAAATGTCATTTCCATTAGGTGCTTCAGTCCAACGTGAAGTAACAAACTCAGAGTTATTCTGGAAGAGTTGACCATTGAAGTTAACATCACCAGAAACATTTAGTTTGTAGTTTCTAACTGTTGTTCCGTCAGATGGATCAGTTCCAGAAGTATCAGTTGTGTTAATAGTAACAGCGTTGTTGACACCAGAGAAACCAATAACTGGAGCTCCGCTAAACGTAGTATTACCAGCAGCATCTGATGCTTCGACTGTAAAGAAGTTATTTGAATTTACGTTAGCACCAACTCTCCAATATCTTGTAGAAGAATTATTGTAGAAGTTAAGTTGACCTGCTGAACTATTCTCAAATGTCATTGCAGCAGTAAACTGCGATGTTCCACCAACACGTAGTCTGAATGTTCCAGGATCTCCATTGATGCCTAGATATCCACCAGTTTTCAACTGCATCTGCGTGCTGTTATTTTCACGGAAAAGAATATCCTGACTGGTAGGTCTGTTAATATAAAGATTTTGATCATTAGAACTAGAGAGGATGTTATAATCATTCTCTGTAGCTGAATTGTTAAGTGCAATTCCAGTATAATCTGTATACTGGTTTCTAATCATCGCACTTTGATTAGAAGCAGTAACAATATCCAGAGCAGCTCTTGGATTTACTCCAGCATTAATACCAACACGGTCTGTAGAAACATCAACAAATAATGTGTCAGTATCAACTGCAAGGTCATCTGTAATATTAACAGTAGAAAGCAAACTTGCAGTTCCACTAACACTGAATGTAGAAGAAGCACCGCCTGTAATGCTTAGCGAACCAGTCATGGTATCGCCTGCTTTGAGGACGTTTTCAGATGCAGAACCAGTTAGGTTTGCCGTGATAGTGCCAGCAGCAAAATCTCCGTTAGCATCACGCTTAACACCAGTGTTAACAACGTTTGCAGACTGGAATTCAATGTTTCCAGAGTTCCAAACAACACTACCATTTACATTTAGACCATTTGCATCTGCTACCAATACATTAAGAGTACCAGATCCATCTGTTGCAGTACCACCAGTTGCAATCATTGCAACGTTGTAGTTTGTTGGTGCGTTATTGGCACTGGTAAAGTAAATTGCAGGAGAAGTTGCAACACCATCAGTTCTACCTAGTCTTAGGTTAGCGGTGCCGCCATCACTCTCAAGTTTTGCTACTTCAACTACGTTATCATCATCAATAGCAAAATCATCAAAAGAAACTCTATTGCTAGCAGTACCAATTTGAAGTGCTCCAACAAAGTTACCAGAAGTCAAACGACCAATGATAATGGTGTAGTCATTGAAATTATCTACGGTGTCATCATTAATTACTAAGTTGTCAATTGCAATCGTACCAGTTGCCTGTGCATTTGCGTCATATAGGTTTACTGTGCCACCTGGGACAAATGGGGTCGTGTTTAGAATACTACCCGAGATGTAAATTCTATACTTAGAATCACCATTGAATGACTGAACAGTAAGAACATCTCTAACTTTAGTAGCACTGATAAACGTTGGTAATCTATTATCAGATAGTGTACCGTAGTTAATGTTTAGAGCATTTTGATACCACTCGCCTTGCTTGTTATCAAATCTGTCAGCATCCATTCCAGATCCAGGACCATCGTTCAACGATGTCCACATCTTTGCCCAAGAACCGAATGATGTAACACCAGTTCCAGAACCACGTAGATAAATGTTATCATTATCGGTGAATGCCATTTGACGGACACCACCTTCAGCGGTTAGACCTTGACCTTTGTTTCTAATTGTAAGAACAAGGTGTTGGGTTCCACCATCATTGAGTTGGTCTGCACTATTATTAATAGTGTTAGCAACCAGACCCTCAACAAAGTTATTTGGAGTTGGGTTAGATGTTGGGTTGTTAGTACCAGTTGCAAGTCTAATGGTATTACCCGAAGAACCAGAAACACTGATATTATATGTTCCAGCAAGTCTATCTGTTGGAACTGTACCTGTGAATAGGTTTGTTGCATTGGTATAGTAAGATCCTTGCTTTGTGTCCAGAAGGTCAGCATCTAGACCAGATCCAGGACCAGTCTTAAGTTCAATAGAACCATTACCTGCATCACCAATATTAAATTGATCTTTCTTATATCTAGCAACACCAATCGTACCATAGAGGTCAGAGGAAATAGTTAGATCAGTAACTCTCTGAACGTCAACAGAAACGTTAGCATATTGTCTATTGACAGTAGAAATCTTAGCTGCTAAAGCAAGGTTGGAACCTGCGCCAATTTCATTTGGTGCTTGTGTGATATTGAAGTCGGAAGTATAACCTGTACCACCATCAGTTACAGTAAGTTCAGTAACAACGTTACCAGATACTGTAATATTTGCTTTTAGTCCAGTACCAGCACCACCAAGTAGAGTGATGTCAAAGTATTGTCCATCAGTAAATCCAGAACCACCATTTACGATGATGATATCATCAACAAAGTTACCTTGCGTGTAACTCGATTCAAATACCATTGGTGAAGCACCACGCTCAAACTCAATAATTGTTCCAGCAGGAATTGTTTGAGTTAGTGGATTATTAATAGAAACAGTCGTTAAACCTGCTGCAGTAATAATACCAGTGATGTTTGTATTTGCCTGAATACCAGCAACACTAGCAACAACTTCATGTCCAATTAGTACATCAGAGTTTGTTGTGAATACAAGTTGGTTTGCTCCACTACTTGAGTTACTGTAAGTCTTAGCAAAGTATCTTACTTCAGCACCTTTAATGGATTGAACTGCTAAAGCAAAGTTCTGGTCACCACGTAGGAACGTGAAGGAGTTTGCAGCACCACCAGAAGCAAGTCTATCAGTTTCAATAACACCAGATGTAATGTCAGATGCAGCAATCTGGTTTGAAGATAGAGATACCCAGTTATTGTTGTTACTAGAAGAAGTATTAACAACTCTGGTTAGAGTTACAGTTACTGCTGGGATATCGCTACTATCAATAGTATCAGTATCTGCAATTGCAATTCTGTTGACAATATCACCATACAATCTGCTTTCAATTAGAGCAACTGCTTGTGCTTGTGTTCCAGATCCCGCAGGAGCAGCAATGGTTACGGTTGGAGCAGAAGTGTATCCTTTACCACCTTTAAATCCATTGAATACAATGATGTCTACAGTTACAACTTCGCCATTTGCAATAGTTGTTTCTGCTCTTGCTTCAACACCACCTTGCTGTAAACTACCAGAGATAGTAACAGTTGGAGGAGAAGTATATCCAGAACCACCATCGGTCAAGTTGATTGTGTATACAACACCTTGTCTATATTCAGTTGACTGCAGACGACCACCAGATACACTACCAGTGAAGATATCACCAATAGTAAATTGAATTGTTGGATCTGGTTGGAATGCTAGGAACTGACTATCTAAGTCATTATTAAGAATGAAAGATGTCGAAGTGTCCTGTTGGATTGCAATGTCACCAGCAAGTGCTCCCTCAATAGAAAGTCTTTCTGCCTGATCTGCAACAGTATAAACCTCAAATGGTCTGAGTGCTGGGATCTGGTCAATAGAAATCTTACCACTGTCAGTAAGTTCAACCAGTGCTCTAGGAACAGCATTCGTGGAGTATGGTTTGTTAATGTATGGACCGAGGTTGTTGGTAATGTAGTCTCTAACTGCCTTCTGGGTAGGTAGGACAGAGTTACTGGTGGCTGCTCCACCCAGAGTATTATCTGCGGAGAAACCAGTAACAACAACGTCACCACCCTTCAGTTTCAAGAATTCAACTTCCGAGATTGTAACAGTACCAGTAAAGGTGATAGCACCAGTTCTGTTTTCAATCTTAGCAAACGTACCAACCTTAAAGTCACCAAGTTCGTCAGTACCAGAAACGTAAACACGACCATAGTCTTCAGAGACTTGCTCGTTTGCCTCAACCTTTGTACCACCGTTCTCAGGTAGTGCTAGATAGTTAGTACCAGAACCTGCGAATTCCCAAGTATGGGAAGAGGAGTTAACAATAGATGGTCTATGTAGTTTGATAGTAGCACCAGCAAGAACTCCCGTACTGACTGGTAACCCAGTTGCAGTATCGGTAAGATCCATTGGTTGACCTTGACCATCATCGATGGTAAGTTCTGCTTGGAACGGTGGACCAGCACCAACTGCACCTACCGAATCGACAAAGTATTCAATAGTATCACTGGTATTTCTGTATCCATCAATCTTGACAATGTAGTGCTCTAGTGGTTCTCTTCCTAGACCATCTACGGTAAGAACCGCTCTACCAGTTGGTGTTGCAGATACGTTAGTGATCGTTCCTTGGTCAAAACTATAGCACTCTCTTCTATATCCAACACCACGAAGTGCAAACTGACCGAAGTTTGTAGCGGAGTTGGTGATAGAGCAATAACCACCACTTTCTGCTAAGACACCATCAGCACAGAAGATAACGAAGACAGAAACTAACTGAGTGTAACCATCTTCAATAACCTTGTAACCTGTACCACCAAAGGAGACAATGGTGAATGCAGATGCAACCATCGACTTACCCTGGTTGGGGAAGGTTGCCGTTCCGTCTAGTTCTAGACCAGGGAAAGGACAGTTGGGTTGCTTGACCTTAGATCCATCGACCAGAGCACCACCACCGCCTAGGAAGGAGATAACAGAAGAGTTCTGGGTGTATGGTGATGCTTCAATGATAGGATAGTCATCATAGTCAGCACGGACTGCCATTCTGACATTATTCAGATCATAGATGAAACTATCAGGATATGAAATAATCGCAGAAGTATCATATAAAGTTCCGAACGTTTGAGTTGTAGATCCAGGTTCTACGCCATTGACAGGATCAACTGCATATTCTAAAATAGAATCTAATAGATCAATTGCAGTATCGATAGAAGTCGCAACATTAGCACAGATAGGTAGATTTGGATGATCTGTTAAAATACTCCAGTCTTCAAATCTTGGAATTGGAGAAGTTAATGTTGCGTAGTCTTTGACAAGAATTGTGCCGTTTGCCAAAGCACTTACAAAAGTATGTGGATCAGTGTTAGATCCAGCAGAACCAACATTAATTGTGATTGTATCAGTTCCACCAGAACTGGTATAACCAAGGATTGGGAAAGATTGTCCTACATTTGCATCTAGGATCTTAGGACTTTCATCACTACCACCGCCAGCATGGGCACAACTAAAAGTAAGTGCTCCTAGTTGGAATGCAACTCTATATTCAGATGTAGTTCCAAATGCTCCAACTTGAGCAGTAGGAATAGAAAGAACTAACTGACCACTGCTTGGGTTGTATGTAGCACCAGTTGGTGTTGTTGCAGCAATGTTTCCACTGTCGGACCAGTTACGCATTGCTTTCTTAGCATAAAGCTTTGCTTGCTGATATGCATAACGCACCGCTGGAAGTTCAGAAATAGTAGCGCCTGTTAAGGCAGTTCCAGTAAAATATGCTTCTGCGCTAGAAACAATACCATGGTTACCACCAAGAACAAGATCTCGGACAAGTCCTTTGAGAATGTACTTGATATCTCTAGGACACTTTCTTTCTTGGATGTTATCGTGTCCTAAAGATGGGTACTGTACAATAGTATCTTGGTGTGCTTGATCTGCAATTAGATCAGCGTTTCTGTATACCAGATACGATCCATCTAGATATGTTCCACTCTGGTTATTTGTGATAATATCTGTCCAGAGGAATGCTAATGTATCGATTGCAGATCTTACATCATTACAAGCTTCACCACTAGAGTTTGTGCTACCATCTGCATTTAGTGCTGCAGTTGATGTAATTACTGTATCATCAAAATATCTTGGGAGGTTTGAGTAACGGGGAGCATAGACAGGATCACTCTGGAAACCATTTTCGGTTCTCCAGTTTCTCATTGCATAAACCATCAACTCACGTGCATATTCTACTGCACGGACGTTCTGCACAATTTCATCTTCAATGAATGCAACCTTACCATCTACAATGTATTTCTTGGCAGCATCAATGACGTTGTGGTTGGTTCCAAATTCTAGGTCTCTGATAACAGCATTGACTAAGTGAACAACGTCTTGACGGCATTGCTCATCTCCATTATTGCCAGTGCTATCTGGAGAACTGTAAGAAGGATATAGTTTTTGACCAGCATCACATTCGATTAGAAGATCAGCAAGCTGGACCATATCATCTTCTGACAGGCTAGGAATAGCAACGTCAGTAGTTACAACTGCTGTTCCTGTAGTGCCAGTATCATATGTAAATCCAGTAACATTATAAGTATTACCACCAAATGTTACTGTACCACCACTGATGTATGTGTTAGCATGATCCAGTGGTCCAAGATAAATTTTGAAATCTAAACCACTGATATCAAATACTCTGTAGTAATCTGTTTTAAATTCTTCGTTAATTCTTCCAACAACTTCATCTGCAATAAACTCTCTGTTGTTGCGAAGGAAGGTACAAGCATCTTGGAACCTTCTTTCTACAGGAGTAGCAATTGGGAATGTGTTTGGAGAGTTGAGTAGCGATAGTGTAACACTTCTGGAGAAAGTGCTTACAGTCGCTGTTTGACCTGGGTCGAAATTAGCATCGACCATTCCAGGAATTTTCTTCGGAATGACAAATCTTCTAGAACGACCATCAGCATCTTCTAGAACTTTGTAAATTCTCTGTTTTCCATTCAACATGGAAATATCAGGACTATTATTTGTTGGTAGTCCTTGAATTAAGATTTCTTCGCCTTCTTTTAAGTCGTGAGTATTTTGTCTACCAACTAGTTCGTTAGTATAGAAAATAACACCACCAAGGTCTTCTGCGTTACCAAACTGAGAAGATTGGAAACCATCTGTAAAAGATCCTTGCTGAGAGAAATCCAGTCTTTGAATAGGAAGAGTTCTGGTAATATCATCTTCCACAAATACAACTTCACCTTCTGCTCTAATCGATGTCAGTGAGGTGCTGTCAAATGTAAATGACGTTGGAGTAGCTTGGAAAATTTGAAGTGTTTCTGCCGAAGTAGAATTCCAACTTGGAGATCCTAAAATTGGAACTACAGTTACATCCCAATATGTTGGAGAATTATCATCATTAATTGCTGCAACTTCATAATAACCTTGAGTAAATGTACTATCATCAAGATCATCTAAGAAGATATATGTTCCAGCTGGAATTAGTGTAGTAGGATCAGTAGTGGTCCTGAATACATTACTACCTGCTAAAGCAGTAATAGTCAAAGATATAGAATTACCAGTGGATGCTGAAGTAATATAATTAAATTGTTCACCCTCAACAAAAGAACCACTTGTTAGTTGAATATCTAAACTACCAGATACATATGCAGATGCGCCTTGAACAGTAGTAAATTCAACATCAATAATATTTGCTCTGGCACCAGTGTTGACACCAACAACTTCAATGCCTGTTTGTAGAGCACTTAGACCAGTATTTTGTTGAAATCCAACACGGAAACGATCTGGTCCAAAGATTTGATGACCGATTGGGAACTCAACACCAAAATCTCCGTTGACTTCTCTATCAAGAATAACCCTTTGCTTATCGTCAAAGACCATTGCAAAGTCCCAGGTTGCAACTGGGTCACCGTTTGCATCAATTTGGTCTCTGTAAGTTACACCAATAACATAGTTCTTATCACCAAACTTGACAATATGCTTGCCAGGGTTTCTTGGTCTGATGATTACAAGACGTAAGTTGTCACCAACAATAGAACAATCAGGTGGTAGAGAGATTGGGTTATCTTCTAGATAATCTCCACCAGAAACGATAATCGATTCTTTGACACCAGGAGTTGCCCACGCTAACTGCGCTGCTTTCTTAATTGTACGAACAGGGTTAACTGCAGAACGACCATCGTTCAGGTCAGAACCAATCTGTTCAGAAACATAGATACGACCACCAACATCATTTGTTGCTAGGTTGAGGACGTATTCTGTAGTGGCAATTTTGTCGGATCTATCACCTAGTAGTGGCGTAATCGATCTTGGGAAAATACCAGATTCTCCAGTAGTACCAAATGCAAATGCGTTGGGATCTGCTGTTCTAAAACCAATGTGTTTAAAATTGACTTCGTTGTTGAGTACAGTACCATCAGTGTGAGTTGGTGCTGTGGAAGCAGTTTGACCAGTGTTTAGTGCCTGATAAACATTAGTTCCAAAATATCTGTAACTATTTTCTTGAACAATAACATTGGAATCCCAAAGGGTTCCAGTGCCATTCATGTAAGTCTTGAGATTTGGACCTCTCAAGTTGAGGTCTGGAGTAACGAAGTTATCGATGTCCAGGTTTAGAATTCTTGCCGTGTCAGAAATGATCGACGTGGAAGTTCTAATAGCACCGTTGATGTCAAGTTCAAAGTCAACCGTGTCAAGAACTGCAGTTGCTGTTGCACCAGTTCCATTACCACCAGTAATAACTACATTAGGAGCAGTAGTATAACCACTTCCAGGGTTATTGACCGCAATGTTAATAACCTGACCATTGAAGAAGAAAGCAGAGGCAAGTGCTTGTACACCACCAGGAGTTGATGGTGGATCAATAGTTACAGATGGTGCAGTAGTGTACCCACTACCACCACTGGTGATTTCGATATTATTAATACGTTCACCCGTTCTATTAATACCAACACGTGGTAATCCTGTGTTAGTATCGAGTTCAGTTCTTAGGATTTCTCTTTCGAGAGCACCCGAACCAACTCTAACAGTAAGTTCATTATCACCGATGAGTTTAGGTTGTGAACCTCTAATAAACTCTTTGTCGGAATTGATATTAAAACTCATGGTGCTGACTAGCTCCGCCTACTTTGCCTCAGTTATTATTTAGCATCACTGCCAAGCAATACTTACAACCTCAGTGGATACTGCCCACTTAATTACGTTAGTTGTTCCTGCTCTAGTAGTCGAATAACTAAATCTATTTGTTGCTCCTTGTGGAACAATGCTCCATGTTTGTCCAGATGGAATATCGTCTTTGATTACAGTTGTAAAGGTGGATAAAATTGTAACAGCTCCAGCATTGTCACACTGCACTGCGGTTTCTAATTTTGCTGAATAGATTACACCTTGTGGATTGGCAGCAATAACGTGCCCTGTTACAAAATTTAGTGTATTATTATCTAGTGTAATTTGTGTTCCAACATCATCTAATTGGAGAACTGCTGTGTTTAGACCTCTTAGAATATACCTAGTAACTTTACTATCACTGTAAAAAGAGTTTTTAATCTCTAGAGAGTTAAACTCTTTTCCATTATGCAACTCGTCAATGTGGATGACTTTCTCTACAGAAAATCCACCTGTCGAATCAAACTTTTCGATTGTAGTTGCCATTTTTATTTCTTCGTGATGTGGGTAGTTACAGTAACATTAACAGATTCTGTTGGTGCAACAGAAGCACCTATTGCAATATTTAGTCTTGCCTCATTATTTGCGGTAAATTCAAATGTTGGATCAATCAATTGTGTGCCAGTTCTGATGTTGCCATATTCTGTGTGGAAAACATCTGCACCATCATCAATTACACCAAACTCAACAAACTCTTTATCTCCTGTTGTTGGATTGTGAGCAGTAACAATCGTTTTGCATCCAACACTAGTAGCACTAGCATACAAAATTGAATTCACTGTATCCACAGTTCCTTTGACAAGAGAAAGGTCTTCTGTAACAATTTTTACATCTGCTAATTCAAATTCTTTCAGATCTCCATCAAATACTTTGACACCAGTAAATGTTCCTGTTCCAAAAGTAGTATTGAAATATACATCACCAAGATTATCCAATCTCAAGATAGGATCTACAGTAAGACCAGCAGAAACTCCTAAGTCAAAATACTGTTTGGAAGTATGTAGGAAAGTAGTATCTGCTGCTGTATTATCTAGAGTTGTTGCACCAGCATCAATAGTGAGCAGAGATGCAGTAATCTCAAACTCATCAGAAACCATTGATCTTAGTGTATCAACAGTATAGAAATCTAACGCTGTAGTTGTGAGTTGTGCTGTGTTATTTCCATCGTTATAGAAATACAGGATGTTTTCATTTGATCCAGGAGAAGTTTCTGGAATAATATAAGTATTCTGATCAACGTCTTTAACACCACCAAGAGAACCCCAGTTTGTTCCATCGTATCCTTCAAACTGTGTTGATGTTGTACTGAAACGAATAGAACCTTGAACAGCAATTCCTCTTTGTACATCAGTTCCTACAGGAATTGCAAGTGTTGAAGTTGCATCAATAACAACTTTCTTGCCTGCATTAGGACGAATGACAAGATCACTAATATCAGTAGAAACTACATTTTCAGCAAGTCTTAGATCAGAGTTAATAGACAATGGGAGAGATCCAAGAGGACCAACTCTTAGTTCTTCGATATCTTCAAATACTAATGGAGCAACTGCTAAACCCCAGAATTGTAATACAGTTGTACCATTAGGTTGAGAACCTGATGTATGGGTTGGTTCACTTCCACTTGTTCCTGTAGTGCCGCCAGTTGTTACCTCATACAAATTATTTTTGTACTTAAGATAATCACCAACTGATACTGGACTATTAGCATTCCAAGTTGAATAAACAGGTGCAGAAACGTTTGCAGATCTTATGGATTTTTGATTTACAAATTCTAAGTGTGTTGGTGTAAATTTAACAGTTACTGTGTTATCATTATAGAACCATAAGGTATTATCGTTTGCACCAATTGATTGTTCTGCTAAGATGTATGTGTTTCCATCTAGGTCACGAACACCACCAAGAGAAGACCACGATGTGCTAGCAGCACTGTAACCTTCATATTGATTTGTGTCTGTGTTAAATCTAATAGATCCATTGTCAACAACACCAGGCGCAGGTCTTTGACTTGTGTCTCCAGAAGGAATTGTAATTGCTGCTGGTGAATTGACTTTTAGAATTCTGTTTGTTGATGGTGTTAATTGAAGATCTCTATTTGAAGCAACAGAAATATCATTATCATCAATCGTAATTACATCATCAATATTGAGAGATCCAGTTGTCTTCAATACACCAGATGTCAGGATTTGACCACTAGTAGCATTAATGCTAACTAAGTTACCAACATTCAATCCTCCTGTCAGTGCTGTAGTTGCAGCAGTAACATTGAGAGTAGTAGTTCCAGCAGGGGCGGCAATGGTTTGTACATTGAGATTTGTTGCATTCGCTGTAGCAGTTGTTAAAGATGCAGCTGCATTTACAACTTGAGCGGTAACTGTTCCTGTTTCATGCAGTAAAGAAGTTACAGTTCCAGTTTCAATGTCTAATGTAATAACATCATCAGATTGTAAATCATTAACTGTAGCTTCAAAATCACTACCAAAAGTTTTTGGGTTATTTGGATCTACAGTTACAACTGCTTCGCTATTATCTACACCAGCAGCATCAGCATCTGTTGGCAAATAGTAGTATAATGTTGATGGAGTTTGATCAGTAACACTAAATCTTACAATTGTTGAAGATTTGGAAATGCCAGTAGTATACTCTGTTCCATAGAAATTAATAGTTACTGGACCAGCACCAGTAGGAGTTTGGTTGAATGTAATTGTATTTCCAACGACAGTCTCAACCAGAGTGTTCTCACTAACAGTTCCTGTTCCAGTAACAATTTCAACAAACATGCCTGGCAAAATACCAGTAGAACTTGTTACTGTAATTGATGCAGTAGAAGTTGATAGTGTTGCAGAAACTCCATCTACTCTACTGGGAGAGTTCGCTCCATCTCTAAATTCCGAGAATGATAGAGACTTACCCGACAAGGTGCTGTCAGAAACATCAAATGAATAGTTGTTTCCAACATACAAAGTTAAGTTAGGATGTAATTCTTCTCCATTACCAATATCAAGAAATAGTCTTGAAATTTCTGCTGCAGCAGTTGCAATGTTATAAGGACTTCCTGCTGTTGGAAAATCTTGAATATCATCACCATCAACATATGCATTAGAATCTACTAAAATGTCTGTGATATTTCCACTACCATAAATTTGCCAAATGGTAGCAGCATTTTCAGCAGTTACATTGTTTACTTCTAATGTAATGTCTTGAGCAGGACTTGCTCCACCCGTAAGAGTACCAGAAATAGTTACCGTGTCGCTGATAGCATAATTGCTACCACCATTTACCACAGTTACACCAGAAACTCCACCGTCTTGATCTCTATTGACTGTTGCTGTAAATCCAGATCCACTTCCACCAGTAGTTGCAACTCCAGTATATACTGCAGTTAAATCTTCTGTAAATGTTAGATTGGCAGAACCATCTCCAGTTGGGTTAGCAGAAAGTTCTAAGGTAGTTCCATCTACAACATTAGTTACAGTTGTACTTGGAGCAAGAAAACCAGTGTCTCCAATTGCTTGAGTAACTCTGTCACCAACAGAAATACCACTAGTATTTGAAACTGTAATTGTATTTGATGCTGTAGATAGAGTAGTTGCTAGTGGTCCTACTGATCCAGGAGTTAAATTAGTACCAGGATCAGTCATGGTGATTTGAACTACCTCACCATCAACTTTCTTAATTTGATCTCCAATAGAAAATGTTCCAGATGCTACAGGAGTAGTGAGAGTTAGTAATTGTAGTTGTTTGAATGTTGCAGTATATGAAATATCAGAAGTAAGGTCTGATGGAGATACTCCAAGAGTATCAGTAATAGAATAACCATTACCACCGTCTCTGATAGTAATACTCTCAACTTCACCTAAGTTGCTAATTGTATAAGAGAACGCACTTGTAGGAACTCCCCATGCTTTAGCAAAGTTTACTACTGTATTACCAGGAGATGTTGCATTTTCTGATAATGTGATTACACTAGTGGCAGTATCAATACCCGAAATAGTAGTTCCCGTTGGAAACGCACCATCACCAGAAACTTTGCTAAGAATATCTCCAACAGACAATCCTGCAGTGGAAGATACTGTTGCTGTATTAGCAGGATCGAAACTCTCGAACTGAAGTGTTGCAGCACCAGAACCAGTTGGTGCTAGATCTAATGTTACTTGAGTTGCACTATCAACTGTTGATACAACACAACCAGAATCTAGAACACCAACGTCACTAACATCTTGTGTTACCCTCATTCCAGGTAAAATACCTGCAGTGCTAGCAATCGTAAGTTGTGCTTGACCTGCAGTTAGTGTTGTTGTAATTCCAGATACAACGCCATTGAAAGCAACCGAGACATTATTTGTTGGTGTTGGTAGTGTTAGGACATCATTAACTTGATAGTTGGTTCCTCTTTCACCCCAAACCACATTAGTTACTACACCTGGGTTTGATGAAATACTAAATTGGAACCCAGAACCACCACCACCGCCAAGATCAGCATCTGCTGCAGATAAAGTTTCTCCAAAAAGATAATCTTGACCACTCTGCACAACAGTTACAGAAGTTACTGTGCCAGTATATGTAATTCCAGTAATTTCGATTACTAGTCCGCCACCAGTACCACCTACGGTATCTGTGATAGCATATAATTCATCGCCAACTTTATAAGCTGTACCACTGCTACTGAAATCTACTGTTGTTAAAGCTCCAGAGGCAAATGTTAGGTTTGCTAGAGCGTTTAATCCATGGTTTCCTGCAGTACCAGCACCAACACTAGCATTTCCACCCATTCCGCTATGGACTTGGCAAATGTATTGGATTGTTTCAATTGGAGCATCTGGTTGAATAGTAAGTTCTACAAATGCACCAGGATTTCCTTCTAAACCATATCTATAAATGGTATAGTAATCTGAAGAAAGTAGAAGACCACCACTATCACTAAAATCAATTGGATGCCCAGCATTAGAAGCATCCGATTGGTCAAAGATATAAGTATTTCCTCTGGTTAAAGATAATGCTAGTTGAGTGGATCCATTAATCTGATAAACATTATCTGGTGGTGGAGTACCAGGATTTGAGATTACTGTTACGGTATAAGTTGCCGCAGCAACGTTTCTAAGACTGATATCGTTATAGGTTCCATCTGTATATCCAGAACCAGTATTTGTAATGTTGGTAACTAGTGTTGTAGCACCTTCAACATTAATATTTGCAGTCGCATTTGATCCAGATCCTCCAGTAAGAGGGACATCGCTATATGTTCCTGGGACGTAAGCAGAACCAGCATCTAAAATGCTACCTTCAAGTGCATCTACATCAAAAGTGATTGATGCATCCGAACCATTTCCACCAGAAAGCAGAACATCGGAATATGTTCCTGGTGTATAATTATTACCACCAACAATAGTACCGTTATGAGCAATAACTACAATGTCACCAGTACCACCAGTGCCCGTTCCTCCAATAAGAGGAACACCTGAGTAGTTTCCTGCATCATAATTTGTACCCTTATTTGTAATTGCAATTCCAGCGTCAGTTAAGACGTTTCTTTGAATTACAAAATCTTTATACGCCAGTGTGGACGTTGGAGAGAAGTCAATTAATTTTGCTCCAGAAGCTACGTATCCAATAGCATTCGCTGCTTTATAGATACCTAAACTATTATCAGATACAAAAGCTAGAGATGGCGCTGTTCGAGTACCATCACCTAACTTTAGATTGCCCGTAGAAAGATCAGAACCGCCAGCAGTGACATTAAAAATCTGGTCGCCAATCTGATTAATTTTGACCCTTTGCTGTTCAAAGGTGTCAGTTCTAGCTACTTGAATTGCTGGCATTGTTGATTAACTCTCTAAGAAGGGATTTAAGTTCAAAGACTTCATTCTTCAACATATTTATGTCATCTAACGCGGAACTTAGCTGCTGGGATTTACGCCTAGCAGCTATAGCAGAATCGTCGCGATTGATGATGGCACCTGTGTTTTCGTCCCTTACAAGACCGTCGTGACCCTCAACTTTGATGTAAGACATGCGCGGAACCTAGAAAGAGGCAACTGCACGAATATCTTGAACCTTAGGAGCGAACGCGGGATCCACAGTCTTCATAACAATCTTGACAGCAAAAGTAGAGAATTCTGGTAGAGAATCTACACTGTACTTAAGTTCTTGATAAGACGATTGCTTTTCAACAGTTCCAGAAATACTATTCTCGCTGCTTGCAAGTTCTAGTGTATCTGGATCTCCATTTCCATTGAAGTATACCCACTCAATATCTTCAAAGTTCTCTTGTGAAGATGCTCTCTTAATTTTATAGAGAACTCTTACGTTAGAGATGTCTTTGATGTTTGCAGTAAGTCTAACGTCAACTGAAGTTGCTGGGTTACTGATTGCAATTTCTTTCGTTACATACTTAGCAATAGCAGAAGTGTTCTTGGAAGAATTTTCTGGAACAAAGTCTAATCCAGTGCCATATGTAATAGAACCAATTTCTAGGTAAGAATTTTCAACCGTTTCTTGTGTTGGATATTTGACGAAATCGCCAACTCTAAAGATATCAGCAGTCTGCTCGCTAGTTTGTGCATTTCTAGCAAAATCAGCATCATCAATAATTCTTCCAGTGAAATCATCGTTGATTGGTTGTGTATCAACTCTGAGAGTTAGTTCCTGTGTCTTGTTATTCCATAGAACTGCTTTACCAGTAATCTTATTGTCATATGTCTCAGCAATAACAGAAGGGTTACGTGCTACGATTGTAGCGCCATCTGCAATGTCAAAGAACAGTTCGACAGGATTAGAATCAACAGTTACGGAAGTCAACTGTGCTTGGTTTCCAAGAGAAACTGTTTCTCCAAGTTGGAAGAACTGAGATGTTTTAACGCGAACATAAACAACTGCACCATTAACTCTAGCAATGGTTCCAGACGCTTTGGTAGTTGCACCTTTGATTGTTTGACCTGCTTGGATTTCAGTTCCGCCGTTTCCAGCAAGTTGGAACTGATAAACTGGGAAGAATTTAACAATCTGATCTCTTCTACCAAATCTGTCTTCTTGACCAGAAGCATTTTCAATTCTAGTGCTAGAAGTTTTGACTGAAGCACTAGACAAGTCAATCATTGGAGACAGATGAGAAACTGTGGAAGACAACATCATCTTATAAGTCAATGACTGGTTCATGTTATTCAAAGTTTCATTGATGTCAGAAGCAATGATCTTTTGATTTGTAAAGTATGTTGGTTCATTCAAGAAAGTTTTTTCATACTCAGATTGTGAGTATGATGTATAATTAGTAGTATTAGAATCTACAGGAATTACATTGGTTGTTTTTACATAATTCTCAAGTTTAGTTGCTGTGAAAGAAAGATAATTGACTTGAGGGTATAGAGTTTCAAACTTTCTATTGTAAGAAGCATACACCTGTGTACCACCACCAAAAGCATTACTAGAAGCATTTGAAGTAGATCTAATATTATAAGTATCAACACCACTATTACTAATCTCAAAGAGATTGTTGTTTAAGATGTCTGCTGTAATACCACCCGTTGGTTGTGCAGTTCTGTAGAATACAAAAGACTTTCCACCATCTTCAAAACCATTATCTCTATGAGAAACTTTAATGATAGCATTGTTGTTTCTAAAGAGTTTAGATGTTGCTTGTGTGTTTGCACTAGCATTGGTTTCAAATGGATTGTTGTCAAGTAGTTCATAACCAAGACTTTCGTTCTTGAGAAGAAGTTCTGCTTGTCTAGAGATATCAAACTCGGCACGATACATAGTGAACTTGAGATCTTCAAAGATATCTTCAGTCCAACTTTCTGTATTCTGTGACTTATATACAGATCCTAAAGAAGGTTGTGTTGTGATAACAGTGCTTGTAGCAATATCAGTTTCTCCCAACTTAGATGCCCAGAGTTTGTAGTCTGTGGAATCTGTCTCTACGACCAAAGCATACTCGCTGTCATTTTGTAAATATACAGGATAATCGAATGCAAAGTGTGTTGGTGTGGTAGACTGAGTAACTCCCGTGCTATCAGTTGCAACACCCATTCTTACTGCTGGAGTATCAATTTCAATGAAGGTTTGGATTTGGCATCCACCAGCACCATTACCAACGCCCTTGACAACAACAGAAGGTGCTTCAGTATATCCAAAACCAGGGAGAGATACTTCAGAATTGTAAATCTTACCACCAGATACTTCTACAGAAGCAGTTGCTGTAGATCCACCAGGAAGTTGTGGACTTTCAATAGTAAGAATTGCACTATCGTAGTTTGCACCAACGTTAGTAACTCTTACTCTTGATACCTTTCCACTATCTTTAGCGATAGTAACTTTAAGATCAGTTCCTCCAGTAGCGTTTGCTGTAGTTACAGAAGGAATGCTGAGATCTTCGTTTTGTACAAAAGACTTACCATTATGGTTACCAAGAACAATGGTGTATACCTGCTCATTCGTCAGACTATACTTACCAGATGCAGTTGCAACTAGTTCTACATTGTTCTTGTCAAAGATCTGAATAATTGGACCAGATGCAGCAGAAGTTACACCAGTTACATTTTCATTTTTGTATACAGCAACGTCACCGTTGGTGTAACACTTGAGGAAAGTATTTGGTGGCAACACTTTTTCAGATCCAGGAACAATATTCTTGCCTGGTTTCTCAGCATCTACATTAGTAAGGTATGCTTTTACGGGGATGTTAGTGCTCTTTTTGCTGAAGTAAAGATCTACACCAGTAATGAAGCATCCACCCTCTAGGTTTTCAACCTTAAAGGTTTGTGCTAGTGGGTTAGGTCTTACTGGGTTATCAGTATTGCTTTCAATCAACTGAACACCTTCATTCGATTTGAAGTAAGATGGTTTTGTCGATACAATGCTGCCTGGGTTCTCAGGTAGAATACCAGTAGCATAATACTTAACTTCAGTGTAACTATCTACTTCTTCTTTTGGTGCATTCGTAGAACTAGATGTAAATCTAAATGTCAGAGTACCAGAAGTGAGAGAAACCTCTTCAGCATCTGTATCATAAGATACTGTATCAACATCACCAGTCCAGGTTGCATTTTCCAGTGGTGGATAACCAGAAGGAAGAATAATCAAACCAGATGCGTTACCATATTCATCTGTAGTAATAGGACCATTGAATGCAGATAGAGAGTTTCCTGCAAGACCAGTAAATCTCAAATCTGGATTGACCCAACGGTCAATTTTTCTACCCTCAAGGAATACATACATCCTTGTGTTGGGTTTCATTCTCCTAATAACATACTTAACTGGTACGCTTCTAGCAAAGAATGATAGTGCGTTGGAAACAATATTGCCGTTAACTGTCTTTGTTTGAACTCCTTTGCCAACATCACTATTTTGTGGACTAATGTTAGAAGAACTTGCAACAGAAGCAGTTTCTACAGTAGTAGTTGCTTGCTGAGTATTTACTTCGCCCAAAGAATTGATTGAAGTAAATGATGGTGATGTACCGACCCAGTTTACAACAAAAGAGTTGTGAATACTGGAGAATGCTTCTTTAACATTTTCTTTTGCCAAGAAGATGTTGAAAGCACTGGTATTTGTGTCAACAACTAGTGGTTCTTCAGATTGGTCATACCACTGATCAATGGAAGGAGAAACTTCCCCATCACCAACATATTGAAGAACAACAAATGGATTTGGATTAATTTCTTTAGAAGCAAAAGTATTTCCTAATAGAGAAAGTGGTGAATATGGTAATGTTACAACATCCCCAACTTTCTTGTAACCAGATACTGCTCGCTGGTCTTCTCTAACATTAACTTCAGTTAGTTTGATGTTATCTTCTTTGGACTGTGGACGCAATACAGACTGTTGTGGATCAATAGCACACTGGTGGTCAAGAGACGTTAGACTACCTCTATGTGCTTCAAAGTTATCGACGAAGAAACCAGACTTAAATCTGTCTAGACCAACACTATCCTTGACCTGCATATTGAGAGCTTGTTGCTCTAGGATGCTAAGCGTGGTATAATACTCAAGACGCTCGATACGCTTCTCCAACTTGCCAATGTCACGCATTGTGTAGCGTCTGTTGTCAACTGGGGTAATTCTTACATCTTTGCTAGTCTTGGTGTATGCAGGAATGTATGCATAGAACAAGGGAACGGCATCCTCAATAGGATCTGGTTTAGTTGGATTGAGAGAAGAGTTTCCTTCCTTGACAATAAACTCACCCTTCTTATTGAGGAAGATACCATCAATACGATCGAGATATTGAATTTGACTGAAGGAGAAGGTATATTCGATACCCTTATCTGGTGCAGGAGTGCTAGCAACAACAGCACCTGCTCCAGCAAACGAACCTTCGGCAACTTCTAGTAGAGATTTATCTAGATAACCTGGGATGATTGCTGTTGTATCTACCTTAGGTCTGAAATCGATTACATTCTTAAGTTCGATTTGACCCAAAGCAGGAGAGTTGAAAGAAGGAATTTCATCTTCAGCAACACCTGCTTCATGTAGATAACTATCAATTGTACAGAAGTCACCTTGAGACTGCTCAAAGTAATCAAATGCAATAACTAATTGACCACCAGATGCTTCAAATCCTGGTTTGAGTACAATTCTAGAAACATCATATACAGTGTCTCTTTGACCATCATCAAATGTATAACGAGAAGTAACATCTGTACCAGATACTAGGTTACCAGCAGTGTCAACTTCAGGTGGTTGTGAAGGAGTTCCTTCATAGACATATCTTAGTTTGAATACATCAGAGTACGATAGAGTTTCGATAACTTCAGTGTCGTAATCAGATCCTCTCAAAGGAATAACACGGTCACCAGATGCTGTAACAACAATTCTCTTGTTTCTTACAGCAGTCTTAAGTCTTGGTTTTGCATTGGAAACCTCTAGGGTTGCAGTCAACTTAAGTTTAGGGAAGTTGCCGTTGCTAGGAATTGTTCCAAAGTAATCTGATGTTAGTTGTAGACTAATAGATCCAGAAGTAAGACCACTTGCTGTATCTGTGGAAGAACTAATTTCAACAGCATCGGTTGGAATATAGACAATATCACCTCTTGTGATATTTGGTGCGTCACCTGGGTCGAGAACAGTAATAATATAGTTTTCTTCTGTGAACGCAGCAAATCTCTGTGTACCAAATGGCAACTGAGCAGCAAATGTAATTGTACCGCCAGAAGTCGATGCAGTAGTTACAAAATCTCTACGGAAATAATACTTAATCTTGGTATCATCGCCACCTGCAGAAACTTGAGAAATCTGCTTACTACCAGTTGGGAACAACAGAGTTCCACCGCTAGTATTTTCTGGTCTAGGTCTGAGACGAACAATACTTGTGTTTGTTACATTTCCTGGTAGAACAGTATCGAGATAAATTCTAGTTTTTGCAACTCCCTCTGCTTCTGTTGCATACTGTACAATTGCACGAACTAGATTATTGTCTTCATCAGAAAACTGGACAATATCTCCCTGCTGTACTAGTGGAGATGCATCAGCACTAAAACTAGTAGATTCTACAAATTGCGTTCCTTTTCTACCAAAGAAAGTATAATCAGTTACCGCTTTGATATCAGAGAAGTTTTGGTTATCTACTAGAAGGTCTGCACTAAACTTGTTAGATCCACCAGATCCATAGTTACCACCAATAGACTTAATGTTCTGTGGATTGTATGTAGTTACAGCATTTCTTACAAGAACTGCACGTACACTAGCAGCACCAGCACTGTCAGTAGAACCAGGAATTAATACTTCAGGTGGTTGGACAAATTCGAGATTTCTCAGTGCTGCCTGGTTATTGATTGATACTTTGTAAACTTTACCACCATACACACTTGCTTCAATTTTAGAAGAATCATAATCAACACCGTTCAATTGAACAGTGGCACCAGAAGAATAACCAGATCCTCTTTCAATCGTTACAAAATGAGAGATCGTATTGTCTTTTGCAATTTTTACGGTATTAGAATCTTCGTCTCTAATTGTCTCTCCAGATTTAAATTCTCCAGAAAGAGTTTTAACGAATAGAATTCTATTGGAAGAGTAGACGCCAGAAGCAGGACCCTCTACAACACCATAAGCACCACTCTCAAGTCCAAAGACATACTTACCTTCATCAAAACCAGTAGGAGTAGTCTCTAGAAGAATTTTGGTGAAGAACTGTGGGTCAAAATATGAGAAACCAAAGATACTATTGTAACTGGGAGTACCACCAGCAAGACGACCTCTGGAAAGTACAACATCAGAATCTGCATTAAATCCAGATCCTCTCTGCTTAAGGAAGAAGTTACTTGGTTTTACTTTACCAATTACGGGAGTAATAGGATCTCTATAATCTACAACCTTTGCCCAATAATTTGTTCCTGTAGTTGCATCACCATTAGATAGGAATAGTTTGGTAATCTTTTCATTATCCCCTTCGTCAAATTCTCTTAGGAGAAGATCGAGTTCTGCTTTGTTTCCAAAAACAGTAAGTTCTAAGAATTGCTTATTTTCATTAGAACTAATTCCTGGTCTATTGATAGTAGCATATGCTAGAGTAGTAACAGTACCAATGTCTGTTGCTGTTCCTTCTGAACTTCTGGACTTAACAAAGTAAATTGTTTGGTAATTAGTTTGGAAGTTACTATCTGTAAGGTCACCCAATGCAGGTTGTCCATTAAGACCTAAAACATCCAGGGTGATTGTCTTAATTGCATCATTTGCAGTGAATGTTAGTCCACGTCTAGCAACAGTCTGTCTATGATCTGTTGCTGCTTCAGTGTTGTTAGAACCAATAGATCCATCACTAAATGTTCCATAGAGGAAAATGTCTGGATATGCAGTAAGATCTGATCCCTCTTTGTTGAGAGGAACACTACCATATACATTAGTAATGTTTAATGTTGGCAGACCTTTTGTTTTTAGGTTTACGTTATCACTAGAAAGACTTTCTCTTGCTTTGTTTACCTCAAGATACTTAGTCTCTTTGTTGACAATCTCATATCCTTTGATGTATGCTTTACCAGGACCAATGCTAGCAACCATCTTTCTGGCAGCTTCGCTAGCAGTCTTGCCATTATAAAGACCAAATTCATCGACACCATAGATGCCTCTGTTACCATCTTTCTGTGCCCATTCACGCATGTCGATGTCAAAAGTATCGACAACATAATCACCGCTTTCATCAAACGTTCTACGTGCTAGAGTTTGCTCTAGTACACTAAAGTCAGTAGAACTAATTTTTCTCTGTACAACACCTCTCTTGACAGTAAGAAGTTGAATAAAGTTCTTGTCTGTAATTGCATCGAGAGCAAATTCTTTGATCTCTAGACTAATCTTTAGTCTATGTGCTCCAGGTGCTGTGTAGTTAGAAGAACCAATTGCATTATCATAAAGACTATCATCTGCTTCTGGTGTTACAATTTCTTCTTTGATTGTAAATCCAACTTTTGCGGAAGGTTTGTCGTAATATTCCTCAATAACGAGGAGTTGCTCATCGTTACGAACAAAATAACCATTGACAAAATAGATACCTTCTTCTACTTTTACAGCAGAACCAAATCCCATTGCAGGACTTTCTAGGGATGTTGTTTCTCCAGTATCTGGGTTAGTGACTTGAATGCTAGTTGGTAGAACACTACCATCTGTTCCGACGACAAGAAGAGGAGTATTAACACCATCAACTACTTCTAAGGTTTCACCTTGTCTAAAAGTAGATTCTGTGTTAGAGTTACCACTGTTAATATAACTTACAAATAAAGTGTCTGCAGCGGTTTCAGTTGCTAGTTTTGTGGCAAGAATAGTTCCAATGACACCTGATGTAAGACCTTTTACTTGCTGTCCTATTAGTTGACTAATATCATACTTTTTGTAAACAATGTCATCACCCTCTGAAATAGCAACTTCAGAAACAGATGATAATTTCACATAGTCTAACTTGGTATTAAGACCTACCTCACCAGGGATTACAAGTTCGCCTTGTTTAAAAGCGTACTTACCAAAACTCTCAACTTGGTTTTGGAGAATGGATTGAACCTGTGTTAATTCTCTACCTTGAATAGAGTAACCAGGGCGGAATAGAATTTTATAGAAATTCTTATTCGCGTCGAAGTCCTCGTAATAAGGATTTACATTAAGGTTAGTCTT
>CEON01023270.1_pt1 | contig 32098 bp, 39 predicted proteins | sample 530291 | NCBI WGS metagenome assembly CEON01 (sample SAMEA2619888, study PRJEB7988) | marine metagenome | biome: marine biome (ENVO:00000447); feature: surface water layer (ENVO:00002042); material: "saline water (ENVO:00002010), including plankton (ENVO:xxxxxxxx)" | depth 5 m
TCTCCATCCGTATCTACTGTAAGATTGGGTACATCTGGGTCAGCGTCATCAGGATCTTGCAAGTCGTTAGTACCATCTCCATCACAATCTACGTTATCTTCACAGCCCTGTTCTTCTTCGGCGTCAAAGACCCCATCACCGTCTGTGTCCACAGTAAGTACGGGAACATCTGGGTCTAGGTCGTCAGGATCATCAGCGTCTCCAGTCCCATCGTCATCACAGTCAATATCGTTGATACAGCCTTCAGTTTCGTCAGGGTCTAACACGCCATCACCGTCAGTATCAGACTCACCAACCTTAAGAGTTACTTGATTAGACCACCCTGAGTAGTAGCCAAGCGTGTCGTTGTCAGACCTTACATCAAATTCGTAAGTTTCTCCAAGCCCACCCGTAGACTCAAAAGAAGAATAAGGTATAGTTATCTCTGTGTTCAAAGCATCTGCATCACCTACGTTACCAGTTGAGATACCCCAACCAGCATTAGGCGGAATCCGCCAAGAAATTGCGTAACGCTCTACGGGAACGATACCCGTGTTTGGGGAGTCCCAATCTAACGTGATAGAGTTACCACTATCAGTTATCGTAAGGTTCATGGGTGGGCCAACAATTGCTTGATTGGCTAGCGTTAAATCGGTGACAAGCGTATAGGTTAGATCACCCCAATCTTGGGTGTACTCAGGATTGCCCGTTGTTCCTTCAACTGTTGATCCTGAATCCTCATCCCAGTATCCAGCACGAAGCCTGTACACACCAGCATCTAAGGTTGTAGTGATTTTCGCACTTACGCATTGCGTATCATTATCGTGTCCTGCATCGTCGTCTTCAGTTACATAAGTGTCTTGCCCATTGTTGTTATATTCGTACAGAAATAAGTAAGGGTCAGTGCCAGTTGTATCCCAGTCAATTGAGCTACAGGCTTGATCAGAGTTGCCATATATTGTTATTTCTTGATTTGAGTCTAAATAAAAGTACCAGTCTGAAAGATCATTGACTTGATACGTTTCTGCATAGGCTGTCGCTGGAGCAAGAAGGGCAAGCAAAAATACCCAAACTATACAGCCTTTTGCTGCTCGCTTGAAAAATTTAGACAATTTAACCCCAATATAAAAATAGCACCTAACAATATTGTACCTACTGGCATTGCCTCGCAAAGTAAGGTAGAATAACATCATGGGAAATTTACTTGAATATAAAGGAACTGTAGAGGTTCGGCCTACTTGGATAACTGATTCGCACATTGTTGACAGACAGTCTGAAGGAAGCGCAAAAATAGTTGTAGGCGTTACAGGAGCGAAAACAGTCGCTGGAACTTTTAAAGATTACGAAGATAGGCGCTTATGCCCACATGCAACGTATGATGCGGAAACAGATACAATGTATCAGCACATACCTCTTGATAAGAGGGCTCTAATAGTGGCAGATCATCTTCCAAAATCACCAGCTTCAATTAGCACATCTTATTGGATTTTGGTAGTGGGCCTAGAAGCTCACCCATTAGGAGAAGAGAAGCTAGCAGCTACTGCTAAAATGCTGAAAGCTTTATCTAAAGAATTAGAAGTTGATCTACAATTTGGCGAGTTTCCATCACAAGGTGTAGCAGTGCACAACAGGGTTATACGATATTCAGATTGGCAAAAAACTTCAGGTATAGTTTCAATAACAGCTACACCCGATTCCCAATTTGCCTCTCTTGGACCTGAAGAAGCTTTTGAAATAGAAGCACTTCTAAAGCTAAAGAAAAAGACTGTAGTTCCTACTCCAGATGAAATTGAGATTGTTAAGCCAAAACCAAAGGCTAAACCAAAACCAAAAGCTAAACCAAAAGCTAAACCAAAACCAAAAGAAGAACCAAAAGAAGAAAAAAGCGTTGAAGACTCTTTAGCTGAAATGGTTGAAAGCAAAAAAGAAGACACAGACGAATCAGTAGAGTAACATGCCACGTTACACATACCAATTTGTTGATACAGAAGAAACTGTTGAAGTGTATCAGTCTATGTCTGAAGATACACTTACAGAACTAGCCCATCCAGAAACTGATAAAATGATGGCAGTTAAGAAAATATTCTCGGCACCTGCAGTAGGGGGATTCACCCCAGTGCCAGATACCGTAGCCCCAAAGCATAGATCCGATAGGTCATCTCTCTGGAATTCCGCTCAATACGAGTAATATATTTTCATGGGTAAGATTATATTTAGACATGGTACAATGTCGTCTGGGAAAACGACTCTGCTATTACAGACGCACTTTAATCTGAATGAAGCATTCCCAGGCCAAGTAATGTTACTAAATAAAAATGATCGTTGCGGAGATAACATATGCAGCTCAAGAACTGGGGCAAGCCAAATAGCTACAACCGTAGAAAACGGTGATGTTATTTGTGATCTTGTTGATGCTTACCAAGAAGAAAAACAAGTAACAGTAAACTCAATTCTTGTAGATGAAATACAGTTCTTCTCCGAAGACCAAGTTGACTCATTAGCTTGGCTAGCAGACATGCGAGATATAAACGTGCATATATTCGGATTGTTAACCTCTTACAAAGGCCAGCTATTTCCTTCATCAAGAAGGGTGTTAGAACTCGCTGATGAAATAAAGCAAATAAAAAATGGTAAAAGATGCTGGTGTGGATTACCTGCAACGCACAATGCTTTATTCGTTGGTGGTAAAAGATCCTATGAAGGCGAAGATACTATTGTGGATAATAACGCTGTTGTAGATTATCAAGTTGTGTGCCGAAAACACTTCTTGGCATCAAATGGTAATAGTAAATAAAACTTTTTTCTTACCCGTAATCTTACTTTGTTTTTCTTCAACTGCTTTGATATCAAGCTCTTGGAAAAGTCCTGTAGCGATTGCATGTGCATCATCAACAACTTCAGAATCTTCTTCTTCCCCGCCCATAAAATCTATAAGCGTATCAACCATGCGGTCATAAAATGTCATTTGTTCTACTGCTAAATCTTTACTCATAATTTTATTCTACAGCAAGCTCAGAAAAAAATCAAGCCCAAACCCTTGACAAGATTGTTTCCATATGCTATTGTATAAAGTATCTGCAAGATATTTACGGATAGGAGATTAATATGGGAAACGCAGACACAGCAATTACAGGTAATATCACCGCTGATCCAGAGTTAAAATACTCAGCTAACGGAAACGCAAGATTGTCATTTTCAGTGGCATCAGAGCGACGTTATCAAGTCAACGGTGAATGGACAGGAGACACGTCATTTTTCAATGTCGTAGCTTGGAGAAAAACCGCAGAAGATGCAGCAGCAATTCTTGAAAAAGGACTGCCAGTTATCGTCAAAGGTCGCCTTGAGCAACGATCATGGGAAGACAAAGAATCCGGTCAAAAGCGTTCAACGGTTGAAGTCGTTGCAGACTCAGTCGCTGTAAATGTTTATGGTCTAGAAGGGATCACTAGAAGGCAAAAATCAGGAGACGGTTCATACGCTCCTAAGGCAGCAGCCACTTCTAAAGCCCCTAGCTCTGACCCTTTTGAAGATTTCTAATCGTCACTAGGTGAAAGGATACAAGGAAGGCCCCCCGAAAGGGGGGCTGACCTAAATCCAAAACTTGACTTTTAGATACAAAAGGAGTATCATTACTATATGAATAAAGACGAAGCAGAAAACGCTATAAAGTTTCTTAGTGTAAGCTGGAACATGTCACTAGACCAGTCCTCACTAAACTTACGATACGCAGGCTACTGGGAATACATACAAGACCTTCCCTACCCTGAAGTTAAGAAAACAATAAAAGACTTAGCCATGTCTGGAAAGAAGTGGGCACCAAGACCTGCTGAGCTAAGAATAAATACAGTAGCTAGAATAAAAGACCAAACCTTGCCCCCAGAAGCTGAAGAAGCATGGACAGTGCTACAAGCAATTGGGCAAAAAATATACAGTGGTACATACGATTATGACAAGCCACATCCAGTTCTAGCAACAACAATGCAACGATTAGGCTCAAGCGCAACAAGCCTAACAACTAACTCAGATCGTGCAATGTTTACATCTTTGTACGAAAAAGTAAAAGAAGAATACATGCTCAAAAATTACGGAGGCACACTAAATGAAGCCGATTGAGAATGTACTATCTAGACTAGATCACAAAGAGTCAGGTAAGAATCAATGGGATGCAAGATGCCCATGTAGAAACGATGACGAAAACCCATCACTTCGTGTAGCTGTAGGAAAACAAGAACAAGTGCTAATACACTGTCAAAGAGGTGGTGGATGTAGCGCAGCAGAAGTATGCGAATCAATAGGACTGTCACTATCAGACTTATTTCCAAAAGAATCAAAAAGAATGCCAAGTAAAAAACCAGAACTAACACTACAAGACACATACAAATACTTTGACAAAGACGGAAACAAAGTCATGGAAGTATTGCGCTTTGTAGACGACAAAGGAAAGAAAACATTTCGTCAGCGTAAGCCATCTGAAAACGGTGGTTGGGATTGGTCAACATCAGGCATAGAAAAACCATTATACAGGTTACCACAAGTACTAGCCGCAAAAGAAGAAGGTAAGCCAATCTACGTTGTGGAGGGAGAAAAAGATGTTCACTCCCTAGAAGCAGTAGGTAAAGTAGCTACTACAAATCCAGGTGGTGCCGGAGGCGAAGGCCAAAACAAGTGGATGGATCACCACACACAAGCGCTTGCTGGTGGAAACGTAATTATCATATGTGACAACGACGAAGCAGGTTACCTGCACGCAAGGGCTGTATACAATGACCTAACCAAAGCAGGATGCACAGTAAGAGTGTACAAGCCAGGTGAGCATAACGACATTAGTGATCTTTTAGAGGATGGCGGAGAAATACCTGCCTCACTAGTGCCCTTTGATGCAGAAGCGCCAGAAGAAATCACAGTTAATCCAACCAAACGAAAAGAAGTAGCTGATCTTATTAAGGATCTTTACGAGATAGGTAACGAAGAAGACTTATCAGACGAACTGCTACTAGCACACGTAAACGCCAAGATGGATGCGTTTACAGGAAACGTCAAACACGAATACAAAGATTCAGGAACGCTTGTAGAGTGGAGCCCATTCCTAGAGAAAGACATAGACCTATCATATGATTGGGTCATACCAGACGTGTTAGAAAGACAAGAAAGAGTCATTGTCGTAGCCGCAGAAGGTGCAGGTAAAACAACACTAGCAAGACAAGTTGCGTTACTGTCATCAGCGGGAATACACCCATTCAAAAGAACAAAAATGGAACCAGTGCGAACGTTAATGATTGACTTAGAGAATCCAGAACGTATCATACAAAGAACAGCAAGAAGAATATACGAAAAAATCAAATGGCATGACAAGCACCATGATATGGATGCACACCTATGGATGAAGCCAGACGGAGTGAACCTTCTAAAGCCAGAAGACAGAGCAGTAATAGAAGAACAGGTCGCAGCCATAAAGCCAGACATTCTATTCTTCGGACCGCTGTACAAAGCGTTCTTAGATCCAGGTGGTAGAACAGCCGAATCAGTATCAATAGAGATAGCAAGATTCTTAGACTACTTACGAGTAACGTATGACTGTGCGCTATGGATAGAGCACCATGCGCCTCTAGGGTCAGGCGGACAAAGAGACCTAAGACCATTCGGTTCAGCGGTCTGGTCAAGATGGTCAGAGTTCGGTATTGCACTAGCTCCAGATCCAACAGATCCAGAGCTAATACAATTCAAACACTACAGAGGTCAGCGAGAAGCAAGAGAATGGCCAGAGCTATGCAAGCGAGGCGACACATGGCCATTTGAAGTGGTTGAGTTTGCACAATATCAAAGCTACCAACCTACACAAAATGAGCCACAAACTTCAGATGAAAATTTAGAATTTGAAGAAGATGACGGCTGGGCTTGACAAACAGTCAATAATTTGCTAGGCTAAGAGTATCGCCCCAATACACAAATAGCACCACATATTTGAGTATGTGCGATCCGCTGGCCCCCAACTAAACTATTAGTTTGGGGGTTAGCTTATATAAGGAGCAAAATTGATAGACATATACTATAATGACAACTACGTCATAGCAGAAGAAGACGCAGACACCACACGGAAAAGTCTGCAAATAGCCAACGAGCTACAAAACCAAAACATAGAAATAAAAGATCCAGAGTTCTCAGAAACACTAGCCGCACACGGCATACACCAATGCCACTCACCAGAATACGTAGAAAGCCTCATAACAGGGCAACCAGAATGGCTAGCAGAATCAAACCACTTCAAGTGGGACCCCAAGATATGGGACATGGCAGTAAGCTCAACAGCAGGACTAATCAGCGCATGCTCCAGCGCACTAGTAGCCATACGCAAACTACCAAGAGAAAACTGGAAACCTCACCTAATATCAGGAAGCCTATCATCAGGGCTACATCACGCATCAACAGCAAAAGGAGACGGCTACTGCACCGTAAACGGACTAGCAATAACATCGTTCCTACTAGAAGACACAAACATAACAATACTAGACTTTGACGCCCACTGCGGAGGCGGAACCGTAAATATGCTCAGAGACCTAAACATAGATCACAGAGTACACCAATACGACATATCAACAAACATGTTTGACAGCTACGAAATAGACGACACACACAACATAACAATATCAACAACAGACGAAGAATACCAAACAGACGTACAAACAACACTAGACTACATGGTAGACTGGGAATGGACCGACCTCATATTGTACAATGCAGGAGTAGACCCCTACCCAGAAATATCCACACAAGTACTACAACAAAGAGACAAAGCAGTATTCAACAAATGCATAACAGAAAGCACACCATGCGCCTTCGTACTAGCAGGAGGATACACAACATCACAAACAGAACAAGAACTAGTACAAACACACATAAACACAATACACGCAGCAATAGAAGCCTGCAAAGACTAAAATGAAAAAAATATACTTAGAAAACACCCACATAATACTAGACACCCCATACAACCCAGACGAAATACAAGCACTCAAAGACAGCTTCCCCACAGCACGATGGGACAAAATAAACAAAATCTGGCGAATACCAATAAGCGAAAAAACAAGCCTAATAGAATTCTGCCAAGCGTGGGGAATACACATAGACAACGAACTCATCCGCCTCAACGTACCACAACACCCAATCGGCAGAGCCTCCATAAAACGCAAAACCGACAATCTCATAATCACACTCCCCTTTGACACACTCAAAGTAGAACACCTAAAAAACATCGCCGGAGTCAAATGGAACCCAAACACAAACAAATGGGTAGCGCCAATAACCAGCGTACACGACATCATAGACTGGGCAAACAAATTTGAAATACCAATACCAGAACACATACAAGAACACGCCGACATAGAAAAACAACACGAACAACACGCCATCAACCTAAGCAAAGCCACAGACGCACAAATAACAATACCCGAACTACAACTCAACCTATACCCATACCAACGAGCAGGAGTAGCCTACGCCGCCGACAAACAACGATGCTTCATCGCCGACGAAATGGGACTAGGAAAATCACTACAAGCCCTAGCCGTCACAGAACACACCAACCAATACCCAGCACTCATCATATGCCCACCAAGCCTCATAGAAGACTGGGCAAACAAAATCAAAGAAGCACTACCCAAACGAACCACCAGCACAATACAAGGCAGAAAAGAAACCCCACCAAACGAAACCGACTACACCATAATCGGATACAGCAACATAAACCACCACAAAACAGAACTCAAAAACCACAACTACAAAACCCTCATCCTAGACGAATCACACTACTGCAAAAACCGAACCGCACAACGCACAAAAGCAGCAAAACACATCGCCAAAAACATACCCAAAACCGGAAACATCCTCCTACTCACAGGAACCCCAATCACAAACCGACCAGCAGAATACGCACCCCAACTAGAAATCATCGGACAACTAGACAAACTAGGCGGACTCTGGAACTTCTACAAACGCTACTGCGGAGCATACAAAGACCAATGGGGACACTGGCAAACACACGGAGCCAGCAACCTACCAGAACTCCACAACAACCTACGCAAAAACTGCTACATCCGAAGAGAAAAAGAAGACGTCCTACCAGACCTACCACCAATCACATACAACACCATACACGCAACCCTAGACAACAAACACAAAAAACAATACAACCAAGCCCTACACGACCTCCAAGAATGGTACAAAGCCGAATGCGAAAAACTCGCCATCAAAGAAGGACGCAACCCCAACGCCGCCAGAATACGAGCACACTTCGCCGCACAAAACAACGAAACCCTCATCCAACTCACAGCCCTCAGAAAAATCACAGCACAAGCAAAAATACAACAAGCACTAGAATGGATACAAAACGCCAACGACCAAGGCCTAAAAATCGTCATCGCCGCCCACCACCGAGACATAGTACAAACCATAGCAAACGAAACCGGAGGACTCAAAATCATAGGCGGCCAAAAACCCCAAGACACCGAAACCGCAAAACACGAATTCACACATAACACAAACTCAATGAACATCACCATCAGCATAACAGCAGCCTCACACGGACACACACTCAACGCCGCACACAACATGCTCATCATAGAACCACCCTGGACACCAGCCCAATACCAACAAACCACAGCCAGAATACACAGAATCGGACAAACCCAACCCGTCACAATCCACAACCTCATCATCCCAAACACCATAGACACCCACGTACACAACACAATACAAACAAAAATCCACAACACCCACAAAGCAATAACAGACAAACCCGACCCCACAAAACTCATCAACGCACTCACACCCCTCACATAACACAAACTCAACAACCCCACATAATACAATCCACACACCACAACCCAAAAATATGGTGTATAAGCGGCCAAGGGGGGACGTAGAAGCTAAAAAGTCCCGAACAGGTGTTCGCCCTTTCCGAGCATGTTAAGTCGGCTTAACATTGACGGGGTCGGGGCTCTTTTAGGGTTATCCACAGGTTATCCACAACGAACGTATGTTCGCTTTTGGGTACGGGGCTCTTAACCGAACGTATGTTCGCACGAACGTATGTTCGCTTTCGTCGGCACGGGGCTTTTTAGGCTGAAAACGAACGTATGTTCGCTCGGCTGGTAGGCACGGGGCTTTTGAGCGAGAAAGTCGCAACCGAACGTATGTTCGCCCTATGGCGGACGTTTCGGCTGAAGGGTCCCGAGAAAAAAATTTGAATTAATGGCACACATTAAATAAAATTTTTATTAATGACATCCATTAAAACGTCCCGCTATGTTTTCCGTTACGAACGAGTGCTTCGCCCGCCCTATGGCGAGTGCACGGCGAGTGCCCGACGACCATTGAATACTCAACGTTCGCTTGCCCCTGATGCAACGGGGCTCTGACCCCTTGACAGCACGCATCCACTCGCCCTCAGTTATCCACAGACTTGATGACTTATCCACAAGTTATCCACAGGGTCTCCACCGTACCACAAGTCGCTGACCTTGACAAGCCCCGATGCTTTCCGCATGCCCCCTCCGCACACCGCCATCATACCACACTTCGTATTCTTTTGCAACCCTCTCATCACGATGCGAATGACACGCATGTGACTTGCACAATCGGGGCTTTTGTGCTATACTGTACGGTATACTTGACATCTGATACGTTGTGTGTTATACTTAACGTGGAATAGATGATGGGATTCGTCCGTTCGTTCGCCCGTCGCATGGCGAGTACACGGCGAGTCTATCCACCCTACTTTAGCTGACTTCACCCCTGTCTGCCCTGACTTTTGCACGCCCTCAGCACTGGAGCCCCGTTGTGTTTGTGACCCCCACTATAGCACGAACCGTACCGTTTGTCAACAAAACTGTGTGACTTTTTGCGATTACTTGCCCTGTTGCATCAGCCCCGCTATACTTATCCACAGGTTATCCACAGGTGCAATGCGACAGAGCATGCCACTATAGCATGACTTCCACTGTTTGTCAACCCCATCTCCTCTACCCCTGCCAATATCGGGGCTCTGACACCGTGCATACGAAAACCCCCACCCGTAAAGGTAGGGGTTTCAGTGTAGTTCTTCAGCTTCCCAAGCACTTACAGTATAGCACAACTGTTAGGACTTGTCAAGTGTTTCCCACTCATGTTTGATCGCACGCTCAATCATGCCCGATGACGTAGAGAACATAGGGAATGTCCAACTTTCGGAGAAGTGATTGTCTTCAACCGCACGTTGAACTGCACGTTCCCACACTTCTATCTGTTCTTTCTCAGTCATCGCCCGCCACATGGCGAGTGCTTCTGCACGCCCTAGTGTCATAGCAGTATGATCTCCCTCATATCGTAGTGTTCTTGCCAATCAGTATCGCATTCAATACATGTCACTGTACGATATCCGAATACTCCGTGTTCGTCAAAGTCTTGTGTGAACTCACTGTAGATCTTGCGCCCGATGTCTCCGCATCTAGGACACTTGTGTCCGACATGCTCGTTCGGTTGTAGATCAGACTTGTATGTGTTGCTGTCTGTTATAATCATATCTCCAGTATAGCACAGTTCGTGACGTTTGTCAAGCGGAGCCCCGCTTATACCAAAAATAGTGCATAACTAGTGGAAATACGTTAAGTAACGTAAAAAGTATGAGCATCGTTGATCGTTTACAATGCGCCACATTCTTATCTAAGTTTTGCGATTCCTCTACTGTTTGGACCGATGTTCGGGGCTTGCTGACCGAAAAGACCAACTTGACACTTGACATTGACGTTGATAAACTTGACGAAAACAGTGAAAAGTTCGTAGACTTTTGGGAGATGCACTGGGTCACCCTATCCGACAACGACCTTTAGTCTTCGCTTCCGACTGCCCTCGCCCTGCATCAGCCCCGTAACGCCCGTGCACCCCAACACGGGGCTCTGGGTGCGCCCCCGCATAGGCGAGTACTTATCCACAACTTATCCACACCCTGTGGGTAACTATGACTTGACAACTCAGATAAAGTATGCTATGCTGGGGGTATGAAAGAATTATTACAACCATACTACATCGGACTACGAATAGTGTCCGACAAAGTAGGCATTGACTATTGGGACATTGACCGTAAGCGTGTGCGTGAGTACATTCGTAACGAAACTGAACCTAGCAGTAGGTTTTGGTTCGGGTCACCGTGCCGATTCGTTCGTGGCATTGATCTATTGGTTCACGTTTACTTACCGAACATGATAGAAGAGAAGTTCCCCGAACTAGGCACTTACCTACGGACAACAAGTCCCCGATGGGGCAAGAGTTGGAGAAAGTGGTAGGGTTTTAGCAGAAACTTTGCCCACAACCGCATGTTTTCTGTGCGGTTTTGTTCTCAATCTTGAACCCCGACTGCCCTAGCCCGTCTAGGTAGTCCAACTTAGCATCAGTAAGCAGTCCGGCGCTGACGGCATCAACGACGACGGTAAAGTCACCGAACGTCTGTGATACGTCATCGTCGGTCTTTTCTGTGTCAAAGTACATCTCGTAGTTGAGCCCCGCACACCCGCCAGAACGCACGGCGACCCGTAGGGCGAGTCCATCTTCGTCTTCCTCTGTCAAAAGCTCGCCCACTTTTGCGATTGCGGTGTCTGACAGTGTAATCATAGGTAAGTCTCCTCTTTTTCTTCGCTTTTACTTGCGAGATCGGGGCTGCTGAGCTCACCCCATGACGTGTGCGAATAACCCCAATAGATACTGCTGTACCATGCCAAACCTTCGCCCCAATCTTCAATAACTTCGCTAATGAAGTCCTTTATCATCTTTTTTGTGCCAAACAGCACTGGTTGCTCTGGGTCTTTTGTCTTCATTCTTCTTATATTCCCATGTTTGATGTGGCATGTAGCCGTTTCCGTAATATTCCTTGAGTTTTTGTAAAATTGCTTGCTCTTTACGTTCATCAGCGTACATACTGATATTCTATCAGCCCCGAGTGCGATTTGCATGCGGGTCCGGGGCTCTGAGGGCAAAAAAATAACCCCCGCCGAAGCAAGGGCTACTTTTCTGCGCTTTGCCGTGTCAAGAATTACCCCTCCATAGTGGCTAGCCGTAAGGGACTTGACGGTGTAAGCAAGTCGCCTAACTTACACGCTTTACAACGCTATGACGGCTATTACCACTCTTTCCAGCACAATTCTTTCCGTCTTACTGGGGGTAATTACTATAGTAACACATTATGGGTGCTTTGTCAAGTCATTTCGCAACTTTTTCTCACCCCGTGCATGAGCCCCGAGTTGCCAACGCTCGCCGATACGGGGCTCGTGAGCAGGCACAAAAAATCCCCACCCCGTAGGGTGAGGACTTCTCTGTTATGACAAGTGGGCTAAATCTTTAGCTAGTTCCTTTTGCCGTTCTAGCTTTTCTGCTTTCTCGGCACGGATTCTTGCTAACGCTTCCTGTTTGTCAGCTTCCAGATCTTTCCATTGTTGATCTAGTTGCTCTTTGGTTCCATATCCAAAAGACATACTTACTCGCTTTCTATTTAATTGTTACTTCCAGTATAACATACTTTCTGATCGTTGTCAAGTCAAAGAAAAAGTTTATCTAAAACTTGACAAACTCTTTTTGATGTGCTATACTGTTCTTAGAACGCTTCCCCAATAGGGGACATAACGGCGGGGGACATAGCATGGGTAGCGCCCGATGCGAGTCCGGTAAATGCAGGAATGCACGGCTCTCCCCCAAAGACGCAAAGAGCCCACTCCGAAAGGGGTGGGTTTCTTTATGCCCACTCTCAGAGCCCCGAGTGCATCAGACGGGCGATCACGGGGCTCCCGTACTGACACAAAAAAATAACCCCTACCTATGGCAAGGGCTATCTTTGGTGGTGATAACTTCTAGGTACATTGAAACTTTTACAACGCCTATCACCTGACGTTACTATAAGTATAACACATCAGATAAGATTTGTCAAGTCATTATGAGGAAAGTTTCGGCAAAACTAGCCACTTTTACCCCAAACGCCCCCGTGAACTGCGACTGTGCACTGGAGTGGCGAACAAAAAGTGGTCACTTTTGAAAAGTTTTGTTCTCTAAAAGTAAATTCGTGCCCTGCTTCGGGTCTTCACAGCTCTTTTTTATCGGGGCTCCGTTACCCGTTGCGGTTTGTAACTCGGGGCTTTGCCACCCGTTCTGGTCCGTAAAAAATTTTTCTCTACCCGTGACGGTCTGTAAAAAATTTTTCTTTAACCGTGATGGCTCCAGAAAAAAATTTTTTTTCTTGATTAAAAAAAAGTTGATCATAATTTTTCCCGTAAAAAATTTTTCCTTTACCGTGATGGCTCTGTAAAAAATTTTTCCGACCTACAAAACTCATTTTTCGGCGGGACTCCGACCAGTATCGGGTTTTTTTCGGCGGGACTCAGTCAAGGGGGCGATTTTTGCGAGATGCTACAGGTAGTGGAGCCCCGAAAGCTGTCAGCGACGGGTAGTACCGTCCCGATAGTTATCCACAGCTTATCCACAGACTTGACAAGGGCTCTGGTATGTGATATACTGGTAGTAAGACTAAGGGGAGAGACAATGGAGCAATAAATGACAATAGTCAAACCAAACACCGAAGCTGGACTAAAAAAGTTAGCTGAAGCGTTGCAAAAACACAAATCTTCCTATAAGATTGTGTATAAAGATGCTAAAGGTAAGCACAAATCAATGAAACTCCCATCGTGGGTTCCAAAGAACGGTGCGACTCGTTTAGCGAAAGCGTATGAGTCCGCAGGTTACACTGACGCACAAGTACGAAAAGCGTAGCTAAAAGTACGCCCTTCGCTCACAGTGGGGGGCGCTTTTTGCTGTCCGCACTCGGAGCCCCGAGGCGCAAACGTGCACAGCACGGGACTTATCCACAGGTTATCCACACCCTCAAAGAAATCTCAGGTAAAACTTGACAATGTCCTATGGGTGTGCTATACTGGGTGTAACAATTAAATATAACTTAATAGGAGTTTCAATGGATATATCTACCAATGAAGCGATACATGGGTTAGTCACAAGCGGTGTAGCCGTAGGCGAAGCTCGTAAAATCGCTAGTTGGACCAGAGAACAAGATGACGCAGTCTTTGAAGCAATGGCTGATGAGGGCGAATGCGAACACGGTTTGTCCGCTCATCTTTGTATGGGTCCAGATCATTATTAACGGAAAGTCCCCCACTTCGGTGGGGGTTTTCTTTTGCCCATGTTCGGAGCCCCGAGCCCGCAAGGTGGGCGAGTACGGGGCTTATCCACAAGTTATCCACAGACGATGTTAGGTCAGCTTACCACCAGTCAGGGGCAGGAGTACCTTTCTCCCACTTAGCGAACTCTGCTTTGTCCGCACGATAGAACTTTCGGTAAACATCTATGGCATCATCTATGGGTGCGTGAGTTCTACCGTTTTGGAAGTTTTCTCCGACACAAAGCGCAACTTCGGTCAGGTCACCTTCTGGTATCCGGTCCAACTCTTGCTCAACGACAAGTAATTGCTCAAAACACGCATGGTTTTTGTTGAATCGTAACTCAAACTCAGTACATAATCCGATTCCGTGCTCCAGTAGCCATTCGGCATTCGCCCGACTATCCCCAACCCAAACTGTAGCTGGGTGATTCCGGTAACCGCCCTTGTGGGGAGTTCCGCTTTTGGTGAGTGGAACATCATCGTCACCTGCTCCGTGACGGCGCAAAGCGCTAACTAACATTTGTGTGGACTCCACGATCATCTTCGGAACGTGCTTATCGCACAGTGACCGTGATGCTTCGTATGGGTCTTTCTCTACTACAAAGATATTCATACTCCAGTATAACACACATTTTCGGGTTTGTCAAGTTCTGCACCCAGAGCCCCGAGTGGGTTGCTAGCCATATGCGGGGCTCAACCGAACATACGTTCGCCTCTGGTACGCTGTGGCGGTCATGTGACAAATCCCACACAGAAAACTTTAGATAAAACTTGACAATGTCCCACTGGCGTGCTATACTGGTATTTATAAGCAATCAAAGGAGAGTATGTTAAATACAGACCCGAGATTGAAGCTAGGGTGGTGGACTAGAGAAAAGGTCCGAAAAACCTTCCAAGATGAATACCTGCGTGGCATGTATCTCCTAATGGTAGTGAGAGAAATGCAAGAGGGTAAGACTCAGGAAGAAATCACCAACTTCATCTTAAACAACAACTAAATAGCGAAATTGTCCTCCACTCCGAAAGGGGTGGGGGTTTTTGCGTTTTAGGGTCCGACACGCCCAAAAGCCCCGAGTACGACCCCTGCAATATACGGGGCTGATTTGACAAAAGATGACAGATGTGATAGAATGATAGTATGGGTTCATTCTTAGAAGAAGTCAAACGACCTTTCAAATACGGTGGTATTAACGATTTGGCTATCTTTTTAGGAGACCTGACAGCTCTGGTAACAGTTGCCTACTACGTCAAGATGGACTACTTAGGGTTCGGGTTCTGGCTAGGGTGGGCATTCTTTTGGTTGTAGCCACGCACTTGAGCCCCGAAAGTAAAACTGCTGGGCTCCGGGGCTCCTGAGCAGGTGCAACAAAAAACCACCCTCTGTGGGGTGGTCTCTTGTGGGGGTTTACCATTTCATTACGAACACTATGTAAAATAGTCCTCCGAAGAAAACTAATGGCATTAACGCTAGTGGCATAAAGCTCCTTTATTCTGTTGTATAACCAGTATAGCACATGGCTAAGACAATGTCAAGCATTTGTTTTACTTCTTCCTCCGGCTGGGTAGTTCCGTTTCTTCCCCAACCACAAACCTTTCTCCATCTCCTCCATGAGCCCCGACACCCGTTGTTTGGGTATTGTCATGTTCACTCGGGACTCCACAGCTTGGTGCATCTCGTCTAAGGAGAGCTTAGCTTTGTATCGCCGTGCTTTCGTTTCATCGTCAAAAACTTTTAGTTCCGAATTGACAACAATGACATTAGCGACTATAATTGATAAAAACCTACGCTTTTTGTATATTTCATCAGCGTTTGCATTCTTTGGTACTGCGTGGTATGCTTCAAGCAACCCATCTATGATTGCTTCACGATGAGTTTTGGGCATCATCACGTCTCCCAGCAGGTACAACCGCAGTTGTTTGTAGCGGTGCATTGGCAAAGTTCACGAGTCCCGCATCCACACTCGCACATCTCGGGGCTTTCTGTCATATCTGGTTCCTTTCTGGCTGTGATTCCCCAATCACTATACGCCATGTAGCGTTGGCGCTTCTCACGCACACTTATCACCGCATCAGCTAAGTTTTGGGTAAAGTCTGTCATATCCATAAACTTATTCTATGACTTGACAAGCGCTCTGGTGTGTGGTATAGTGGTATAACAACAAAATAAGGAGCTAATCTTGGATTTCAAAGCAAGAGGAGCGTTCTTCGGCGTAAAGAAAGCGTTGACTCCGAAAGTTCGGAAAAAGCGTAAGAAAACCGCTATGGAGTACACTCTCAAAAAACTGTTCTAAGAACACGAAGTACCCTGCCGAAAGGTGGGGTATTTTTGTGCGCTTTTTTGTGCATATGCGGGGCTGCGGACGGTGCGGGAAGTTGCGGTCAGTGAGCCCCGTACTTTCCGAGTGAACGATTTGACAAACGCTGTGGGGTGTGCTATACTGGATACAAAGAAAAGGAGTAACCCTATGGACTTTTGGGGCAGAGGAGCTTACTTCGGAGTCAAGAAGTTGGTGGTTCCGAAGAAAAAACCTAAGAAAAAGAAAACAGTAGGCAGAACAATCTTCAAAAAGTTGTTCTAATGACTTGACAAACGCTGTGGCATGTGATATGCTGTAGTTAATAGATAGTAGCCCTTACGAAGCGCCTAACTGGTCGGGAATCAGATTAGGTAATTGTACGCCACCATAGCGATGGTACGCATTTGAGGGAGCAACTGCTATCTCAGGACTCCACCCTAGTAAATCCACATTTCAGTGGTAAGGGGTGGAGTTCTTTTTTGTCCATGCCCAAAAGCCCCGAGTGGGCAAAGTCGGGCGCAACGGGGCTCGGAAGTGGGCGCAAAAAAAGACCACCGCTGTGGGTGGTCCTTCTGGGTTATTTAGTTTTAGATGATGTATTGGTGAACAATCCAGAAACAGGAAGTACCTATGATGAGTACCCAACTGACAAGATCATTGTTCCAAATCTTACTTAGTATTTGTTTCATGTACTAAGTATAACACATGGGTAGGACAAAGTCAAATCAATACTCAGGACAAAACTTTGGAAAACCGTTAGGTGATTGCCCTAAATCAGTGCACAACACAAGCGCACCGCCAAAGTAGCTAATTATAAACACCATGATGAACACGGCAACCTTCTTCCGCATCTTCTTATTCTACCATGCTCTGGAGCCCCGTGCTGGCTGGGTGGGGCGAAGCGGGGCTCGTGAGTGAGGGCAAAAAAATGACCCCCACCAGAGACTTGCTCTGGTGAGGGTTTTTGTATGAACAGTTTTTACGCCTCTTAGTCACTCTCGCCCGACCTGTTCAGGAGGTGCGCCCTATTGGGTATACACCCATTATAACACACTGGTGGGACAATGTCAAGTCAATTCACATCATCATTCCAGCGCAAATCACCCAAAGTCCTATGCCTATGGCAAGGAGGATAGCGAGCCCCGTCATTAGCGACCCTGCCCCCGATACTTCTTCTTGTAGAGCTTTGACTGTTTTAGTCGTGACTCTCCTGCTTTTGCGTGAATGCCGGGACGTTTGCGAGGCGTTCTGGCGACATGGGTTGTTTCTTTTGCTCGTCTAGCCATTATGGTTGCTACTTTCTTTTGTCATTTTGTGGTTGTTTGGACACCAAACGTCTGCCGAACTCATTGCTTCAACGACTATGGGTGGTGAACACTTAGTGCATATGAAAACTGTTAGTATCGGGGCTTCTGGTGACATCTTTTTAGAATACCACACAGCCCCGCATGTGTAAAGTAAAGGCACAAAAAAATACCCCCACCAGATTGCTCTGGTGAGGGCGCTTTCCCTAAACGAACTCTGGTGGAGCGTCTGGGTGGCTATATTTTTCTGGGTTTCTACGAAAATCTCGGTTGAGAAGCTCATTGTAGAGTTTCCAGTACGGAGATGCTAGAAAATCTAACACCTTTTTGACTAGAACTCTTATCTCAGTTCCAATCAACTTTATTGTTTGGATTAAGTGTTTCATTAATTTTTCCTATCAGGTTCGGTATTTCCGACTTGATAAATCCAGTATAGCATACGGCTAGGACATTGTCAAGTTTTATTTAAGATTTTAATACTTGACAAATGCTCTGGTATGTGCTATCATGGTATTAACTTAACAAAGGAGCTACATGATTTTAGCTAACAGCTTTACTTGGGCAAACGAGTTTTATCTCATAGCCTTCACAGTGTCTTTCTTACTTCTCATGGTGACATGGGTTAGCGAGGAAACAGACGTTTTGGATTAAGCGTAGCACCCTCCACTTCGGTGGGGGGTGTTTTTTTGTCCCTACTTGTGAGCCCCGAGTTGGCGTGCGTGCGGGTCACGGGGCTTCTGGGCATGGGCTACCCCTCTGGTAAGAAATCTCAGGTAAAGACTTGACAATGTCATACCGCTGTGCTATACTGTTAATTGAACAGTTAGTGCTAAGCATCACTAGTCCACAACGAGGGTGGAGCCGAAAGGTGTCATAAAAACTGCTTAAGTCCACTCCGAAAGGGGTGGACTTTTTTTGTGCATACTTATGAGCCCCGGACTTGCGAACTTGCGGGGCACGGGGCTTTTGGGGGCGGTTGGGCTGTGGCTGGCGGTACGGCAAATCTTTTCACCAAATGACTTGACAAACTGTTGTGGGTGTGTTATACTGATAACAGTAAGATGATGTGGATAAAGACGACGGTCTCCACGCCCCAGCTCCGAGAGCTAAGGACAATGCTAGTGACGGCTAGGGTCCAAAGATTCACGGAGGGGCGCTTACTTCATAATTATCCTTTGTGGAAGAACCCTCGCTTCGGCGGGGGTTTTTCTTTGCCTATTGCTGGAGCCCCGCTGGGCGAAATCGGGCGAAGTCGGGGCTCCGAGAGTGCTTTCGGTTGACCGTCCGCAGCCCCGCCTTTTGGGGAAAAACCTATGTGGTTTGGGAACGTTGTGGTTGGGTTGTGGTTGGGTGTGACAAATCTCACGCAAAGTTTTCTATGGAATGACTTGACAATGTCCTACCCCTGTGGTATATTGGTATTGTTAGCCCATACGCTAACCAGCGAACACTTGGTCCATCATGGGGAACTGTGATGAGTACCTGCGCCAAACGGTAGTGGTCAAGACTACGAGTAGCATCGTTGAGATCGGCGTGGAAACAGAACCAAAAACTACAGCCACCCTTCCAAGCGAGGGGTGGCTATTTCTTTGCCCTTTCTGCACATATGCGGGGCTTCGGTGTGGTAAGCTACTGGTGTGGAGGGCGACAGTTCTACTCGTGGTACGCAACCTGTGGCAAAAGTCAGCAAAACGCCCCCAAAAATCACAAGACCTTTGGTCATCAACGGACCGCCCCATGACCCTTGCAGGGGTAGCGTGAGCCCCGAGTGGCACGGCGACTCAGTACGGGGCTTTTTGAGCTGAGAGGCTTGGTGTGGCTTGGTGTGAGTTGGTGTGGTCGTGGATTGACTTGACAAACCTTATCTGGTGTGGTATACTGGTTGAAACAACTACATAAGGAGCAAATTGGATTGGATAGTGTTCATAGGAACTAACTTAATGTTAGTTTCAGGTTGGTTCTACTTCCTTCACAAGGTTTTAGGCTAACTTCCACGACCAGAGCAAGTCGTAAAACTGCTCAATTTTTTTGTGCATGTGCATGAGCCCCGAGTGCGAAAGCGCTCAAGTGCGGGGCGCTCAGGGGTGCGAAGTGGTGTGGTGTGGTTAGACCGCTGGTTCTCTAAAAGTAAACCCTGTCAAAAGTGGTGTGGTTTTTAACTTTTCTGGTAATGACTTGACATTGTCTCACCCCTGTGGTATAGTGGTTATATCGGAACGGTTGTAAGGTAACCGGATACCGGCGCAGTTCCTGCTCGGATAGGGCAAGGTTAGGGGAGGCGTGGCAACAGAACAGAACCTAACTGAAACATAATTATCCTTTGTTCCCTACCGGATTGGCTACGGCTAGTCCGGTAGGGTTTTTTTGTGTGCATGTACGGGGCTTTCGGGCTGGTCGCTGGTGCGGGTCAGCGAGCCCCGAGTATGGGCGAAAAAAATCCCCCACCCCCTAGCACGAGGGTGAGGGTAGGGATTAAGGTGATCACAACCGCTTGGTACGGCTAGCCCTAACGGTCTAGGCATATTGCTATCTGCCCCCGAAACTGAGCTCTATTCCCTAGAGTGCTCGCTTTAGTACAGTATTTCTACTGAACCCCAACCATACTGCCAACTGCCGTTGGTCCTTCTGTACACGTCAGGACACTCATTTTTTATGCGATAACCAAGTATAGCACACCTTTGTGACATTGTCAAGTCTTTATCTGAAGTTTTCTCACACACACACGGGGCTTTTAATGGCTGTCATTAAATCAAATGAGCCCCGCTTGTATAATTTGACAAAATCGGGGCTTTGTGATATAATAGAAGTAGCTATGCCTAACGGGTAGCAAACATAAAAACACTTTTGCTTACTTAAGGAAAGGAAAGATAATGACAAACACCTTGTCAATTTTTAATAAGTTAAGACCAGTGACTATCGGTCTTGATAGCATGTTTTCTCAGTTTGAGCGCATGTTTGACCAAGAGTTCACTAATTTAGTCCCGGCATATACCGTAACCAACTATCCACCATACAACATTGTGAAGGTTGATGAAAACGCATACGAAATCTATGTTGCGTTAGCGGGAATAAGCAAAGATGACATAAAAGTATACAAAGAAGGCAACACGCTAGTAGTTGAGCTTGAGCGCACGAGCCCCGCTGACGAAAAAGTTGACGGGCGGGGCGCCGACGCAGATGAAGTAGTTATACACAGGGGAATATCCCAGCGTTACTTCAAAAGAGCGTTCACAATCGCAGACGATGTCAAGATTTGCGGAGCTGAGCTAAAAGACGGAATGCTGAAGATTTCTCTTGAAAAAGAGAACCCTTTTATTGAGGAAGTTGAGATAATCACAGTTTCCTAAGCTAGAAGGCCCCGCCTTTTGAGGAGAGGGGGCGATTTTCTTGAAAAGTGCTTCAGCGCATGAAAAGTGCGTTTGCCTGCGAGTGTAAACAACGAAAAAAGTAAGCTAAAAGGCCCCGCCTTTTTGAGAAATCACCCCGATCTCCCCCCAAACCATTTTGACCCCTTTTTTGGAAAAAATGGAAGTCATCAATGTAATCCTTATGGTGTCCCTATGGTGTCCCTAACGAATTTTCGTGAACTGCGAGAGCCCCGACTTATCCACAGCTTATCCACAGATAAAGTTTACCTAAGACTTGACAGTGTCCTACCCCTCTGCTACACTGAAGTCATGGATAAAAAATTAATTAACAAAAAAATATTTCGGGGAGAAATCTCCGACTACAACGGTCCACTGTCTCCTAGCGAAGTTCGTGCTACGCACAACATAGCTTATTATGACGGTCATGCTGAATGTCAAAACTGTCTTTCTAAGACACACGGTAGGTCAATAGCCCACCCATGTTTTGATTCACTTGAAAACCCTGAAGAAATGGGATTGTATTACGACAACTACCCACAAAGGCAAGATAGAATTATTCTTACCTATTCTGATGGGTCGCAGGAAATCCTACTGTCCCCTCTTGGTCACACGTTCAACCAGTGGTACATAGATTCCTTTGAAGTTGAGGAAATTAAACCCTCTAGCCGTGAATTGGTTATGGGTCGTGGTCCTAATCGTGACAACTTCGCAGACGCTGAATTTGAGTTTGCAGTTGTTGAGCAGGTCATGGAGCTTAGAAGCTAAAACTAAATAACCCAGAAGTAGCCCCCACTCCGGTGGGGGTTATTTTTTTGTCTAAGTACAAAACCTTATTTGAGTTTTAAGAGCATTTACAGCGATTCTAAGGGCGTTTATCCCCCTGTCGGGTATTAGGGGTGCGGAGGGGGTGCAAAAAGCGTTAAAACCGCCCCTGTTTTGCTCTAAAGTTGCAGACGTTACCCAGACCGTAGACATTTGACCTGTTCGCACCCAACAGCCCCGATAGGTTTTTTTGAAAGTATACGGGGCTTTTAATGGACCACATTAAATCACTGGGAGTCCCGTGTATGGGCAAAAAAAGAACGCCCCCCGTGAGGGGAGCGCCCTTCCTTCTATTTTATTTTCTGCGTGGCATAAGCTTACCCACCTTGCTTTCGTTGAAATCGTTTTGGCAATCAATTACAAAACATGTGATTGACCACTTAATGTTTTCTATTAGGTTTTTCATAGTTGCACTTCCTATTTGTTTACAGAACCAGTATAGCACACGGGTGAGACATTGTCAAGTTAATAAATCTTAAATAAGACTTGACATTGTCCTACCTATGTGTTATACTGTGTATACATACAAATCACTCGGCATGGGTGAACGAGAAAGCTCGGTTGTAATAAAGCAAGAGTAGCTCGTTGCAATAAGAAAGCTGTTCTGCGAGTTTCAGTATACAGAAACTTAAAGATACGGTAAAACATGTGGGTTGCCTACAGGAACATTCTCTATCGGTAACGATAGGGGCGCTGGGGGATAAGACCTAGATAAAAAAGCGTAGATAGGTAGACATAATGATCTGTGTCCAGTACTGAAACTACGTTGCTAGGTTGGATAAGGTTCAAATCCTTACAACTCGCTAAGAAAGTACGCTCCTACCCCGAAGGGGAGCGTACTTTTTTTGTGCATTTGCGGGGCTCCACAGTATGTTCGCCTCAACAGCCCCGTTGGGATTTTTTAGTGCGGGGCTCTGCGAAGAAGCGTGACATGAAGTCCCGTATATGCAAAAAGAAAAGGCTAGCCGAAGCTAGCCCTTCCTTGAGCAGTTCTTGTCATGTTTCAGACCCTCAATTTAATGTCATACTCAGGAGGCTGGACCGTTCTTTTAACCCATGCGAATCGCTTTGGCTAACGCTTTCTCCCTTGTGGGGAAAACATCTCCAGTGGGCATGTTGCGATTGCCAGTGTCTATGACAATCCACTCAACCACACCCTGCTCGTTGCGCTGGTGTCGTATGTCGTATCTTTCTTCCATGCTTTAAGTGTAACACATGGTTGTGACATAGTCAAGCTTATCTGAAGTTTCTTTGACTTGACAATGTCTCACCCTTATGCTATAGTGGTATTATCCACTAAACATAGGAGTATAACTTGGATACACAACAAAATTTAAGAGTGCGTGGCGCTTTAGTCGGCACGCAGGTGGTTGGAAATGAACTCCAACTATGGTTTGATTCACCTACAGGTGATACATCAGATTCAGTAATCTGTACGATGCCTTGTAGGAGCGAAGCAGAAGCTCAAGAGATTGAGGATTTGCACCGCAGTCAATGGAACCTAAAACCAGCGAACCGGAAACCAGAGATCACCTTAGACGAGGAAGTAACGTCTGACGGAGACTTCTGGTAAGGTCCACCAAGAGAGCCACCCCTTCGGGGGTGGTTTTTTTGTGCGTATTGCGGGGCTTTCAGCCGTTCGCTGTTTTGCTCGCCCCCACAGCCCCGAGGGGAAAAATGTAACTGCCGGGGCTCAAAAAAAGGGCAAAAGAAAACCCTACCGATACTTTTGGCTAGTTCCTCATCATATGCTTACGAAGGGTATCTTGTTTCCGTTGCTTATTCGCCCTCCACCTTGCAAGGTTTCTGTAGGAGTCCGTTAGCGACCTTTCGGTTCTTTTCACGGTTTCTGTGTTCCGCTTCTGGCATGTTTTCAGCTAAAAGGAGCTTCTTTGCCGTCAGTATCGGTAGGGTCTTAGTAGCTACCCAACCGAATGGATATTCAGTTGTCAACTTCGGGGTTTCCCCCTGCCACCCTTTCGGGCTATACCCATTGTAGCACAGGGGTGTGACATTGTCAAGTCATTAACCAAGACGTAAAAGCTATAATGTCTAGATTTGCAAAAGTGCATACTTTTTTTCACTTTTAGTAGGGACTAAATCCTTTCAGCGTAGCTTTTTCCCAAAAGCCCCGGACTGCTGGCGCAAAAACGTGCGGGGCTCGCAAAAGGGGCAAAGAAAAACCCCACCACTTCTAGCGAGTAACGTCAACCCGTGTGGTGAGGCTCTTTCTAACGACATTTAGGGCTAGTAGGAGCTACCTACCAGTGAGAGATGTACATTCCCTCATTTCGCACAGTGACTGCGCTTTCACCTAACTTGTTACCATCTTAACTACCATGTAGCTAGCTTCAGGGCTAAGATGCAGAGCAAGGTTTGTGCGGTTCCGTGTTGAACGAGACCCTTTATGTCGTTTCCCTTATCGGGATACTACCATCTTACCACAGGGGTGTGACAAAGTCAAGTCATTAACCAAAAAGATGTCGTTTTTTGCCCCACAGCCCCGTGCTGTAAATAAAAAATATACGGGGCTTTTAATGTGTGCCATTAAATAAAAAAAGTCCCGGATTTGTGAAAAAGTGTACGGGGCTCAAGGGGTTTACCGTCCGCAGTCCCGTAAATATGCAAAAAAATATATGCCTTTTAACAAACTCTTTGAACCCGTCAGCGTTATAGCCGTACAAACCCCAATGGTGTCCCTAACTAACAGCAACTGTCCAAACGAGCTAGGAGAATGCTCTGAGCGAACCTAGAGCGCTCCCCTTGCTTCACCTTGTAGTCCCATAGTGGGTCTGTGTCGCCCGTTAGGGGCGCTCCAGTGATGTGGAAAGGGCTATCGTGGGTTTGTGCTCTGAATGTCTTAACTACTGCCCACGCTTCATGGTTGCCTATCTCACCTAAACGCTCTGTAAGCGTTTCTAAGGGCGCTCCAGTGAATAGGTCTGTCTGTACCACCACATCAAAGGGAAGCTCGCACGTTGGCGCTGTAGTGCTTAGGTGAATGTCTAAGCTCGTTACCTTGTCGTAATCAGTGTGACAGTGCATGACGTTAGCCCATTGCCCTAACTCTGGGTCGTCATGGAGCTGTATAACTAGCATAAGATGAGCTGAACCGCCACCGTCATGGTAGCGGTACAGCTCTCCTTGCTTGATTCCGTTTAGCTCTTTAACCTTCATGCGAAGATGTATCCCTCTTCTCTCGCTTGCTTAGCGTATTCCGTTAGTGTCTTGTTACCGACAAACCAAGCATCACGCTCCATACCTGCGATACCTTCTAGCTCGCTAAAGTGAACGTAACCTATCTCTGGTTGCCCCCACCCTAGATCGCACAGACCGTACATAAGACCGTCATCGTTCATTTCTGTGATTAGCCATGTGGCGCTTCGGTAGAAGAACTTGACAACGGGAACGTGGTCTGTTTCTCCACCCTTGCCGTCATCGTTGATCTCGTAGTTACGCTTTAGCTTTCGCTCTATGTCTTTGGTTAGTAATTTCATACTGTTGTCCTTATCTCTTTGTAGGTGTTTGTTTCTTGGTTGAACTCTGAGAAAGTGTAGCCACTTTCAGCGAATACAATCTTAGTCTTAGGTTCGCTGTTCTTCTTGATGAAGTTACCAGCTTTACCTAGTGACAGGGTTTCAGTTACTATCTCTAGCACATCGTAGAAGTCTACGCCCTCGTAGGTGTATAGAGCTTCGCCCCATTTAACGTATGCTTCACCGTTACGCTTTACCGTGATGTATTCCACAGCAGATGAGTAGTTACCGTAGCTGGAGAAAGATACTTCAGTAGGAGTATCTTCCGTAGCTGGTGTGATTATCATGTCTAGTTTGCAGAAACCGTAAACATCTTTCTTGTCTAGATTTACTCTTGTCATTTGAACCCTCCTTATGGGTTAGTAGTTGATATAATCAGTATAGCTTAGGGGTGTGACAATTATGCCACTTTCTCCCCGAACCTATCTTCTCTGCACCAGTACAGACGATCATAGATCACCTGAAGTTTAGCCCTAGCTTCAGCTTCATCAAGATCAAGGATAGTCAGACCATGCTCCGTACAACCGTAGACGCTTTCGCCCCTATAAGCGATTAGCTTAGCGTTTAGCAGATAGTGGAGCGCCCACCCTAGCTGAACTTTGGTTTCAGCTTTAGCCCTAGCTGGAACTACTGCATGCTTTACTAGGATATCAATTATTTCCTGATTGCCTAGCGCTCGCCCTGCTAAGCTAATAACTCTTAGAGCTGGTAGCATTAGATCGTTCTGACGTAGGTTAGTGTGATCGCCCCTAGCGCTACTGTGGGTTTCAAATGTCCACGCTTCAGCGTCAAAGACATAAGGACCGTCTAGTTGTGGTTGAAACTCAGCGTCATAGCTTACTGCTGGAACGTACTCGTCAGCAAATAGTATGTGATACGCTTCATAGTTGTTCTCAGCTTGATGCGCTTGCTCAGATCGAGACACTACGACATTCTCAATAACGTCAGTGCTTCCACACATATCGCATTCGTCACCCTCAACAAATGATGTAGGCATTTGTGTAAAGCAACCTTGACAAGTTAGTGATTTCATAATTTTCCTCCGTGATTGGGTACGTAACCAATATAGTCCATAGGTGTGACATTGTCAAATCGTACCGTGTGCAATCCGTCACACCACCCCGAAGCGCCCCGCACTGGGAAAGGGGGGGGGGGCGGGGCTTTTAATGTCCTCCATTAAATAAAAACGCCCCGTTAGTGTTTTTTGTTCATACCGGGGCTCTGACGCAAAAAAACCCACCCTTTTGTTAGTTGGGTGGATTCTTTTTTTGTTTGAGTTTGAGCAACAACCCTCAATGGTGTCCCTAAACTAGCTTTTGACAGGATAGTTACCTGCTATTATGCAGTACGCTGTCTCGTATGCCGTTATGAGCGCCCAATCCGCTTGGTGGACAGGGTTACCGTCTTTATCTACAAACCATTCGCTTTCGTAAGGATTGTAAAACACTTCAAAACCTTTATGCTCTGTAACTGCTTCCTTTTTGCCAGAGTAGGGGTGTCCTTGCACAAAAGCATGCACGTTTTTACGTTTTTCTCGTAAAACACGATCCCTGCCAGCTTTAGAAACGATAAAACGAGGGTAATCTAGCATAAAGACGTTAGGTCTAGCGATAACACGACCATAAGTGTCGGATTGTCTATCCCAATCCTTTACGCTTAGAGTGCCCTTGTGCAAGTTTCTGTAGATTCTAACTCTATCTACCATTGCACTTTGCCCCTACACGCTTTCTTAGACGCTTGTTTGCGCTTATTAGCGAATACGACAGCACGTTGCCTACGCCCTTCACGCATAGCTTGCACCTTTTCTTCACGTTGCAAGCGTTTGAGTGACTTAGACGTATCAATGTCTACGTTGATTGTTATTTTTTGTTTATTCTTTGCCATGTAACCATCTTACCACATAGGTGTGACACTGTCAAGTCTTATCTGAGTTTTAGGTAAAGACTATCGTCACTTGCTTAACCCTGCCGTTACCGTCTTTCTGAGCGTAGACAGGGTAAACACCGTCACCATAGCCACTAGACGTAACTACGCCTAGCTCTGTCTGTCCTGCGCCCTCTGAGAGGGTTATACGACAGCATTCATCGTAATCGCCACCAGTAGGCGTGTCTCCTCCAGTAAAATCATCTTTATAGACATAACATGGGTCTATGAGCAGTATCTGTCCGCTATCAACTCCACAGTGTCCTATTAGTTCACCTTTAGGCATTAGTAATTTCCTCCACTTCTAGTACGGTCATATCAACATGCGTAACATCAGTATTACCCCAAGTATCATTTTTGTGACCGAGATATGCTTCTAATCCTGCTTTGTCATTAGCTTCTTCTTCATCAGATGCTTCTATCTCAATAAATTGATCTTCTTCGTATGTGTGTTTAACTAAAACTCTGTATTTAGGCATTGTTACCTTCGCTTACATCTTTGTAAAGTCTTACTTCTGAAACTGTAAAACCTTCATCTAGTAGTTCTTCGGCTACTTCAATCGCTCTGTTGCGACTAACGTTTTCAATATCCCAACCGAAACCCTCTAGCCATACGCTGTATGTTTGTTTAAGCATTATTCCTCCTCGTCTATTAACGCTTCTGCGTGTATTGCTAGCCACTCTGTAAGTAATGAGTGTGGACTACTATCATTACTAAGAGCGGTTAGCATTAGTAGCTTTTCGCCATCTTCTACACCAGTAGACAATCTTCCCGTTAGCTCCGCTACCGAAGATATGTACGTTTGTGCAGAAAACTTTTGAAATTCCTCATCTTGAAAGATGTTTTCATCATTATCTAGCATTTGAGCTAACGCTTGATCAGCTATCTCGTTAATGTAGTTCAAACCTGCATGAAACAAGTATGACCTATCTTCTATATCAAGAAACGTTGCGTTTTCTCTAGTTATCGGTTCTGACATTTATTCTCCTCTTATCGGGTATGAACCCAGTTTAGCACATCAGTGTGACATTGTCAAGTCTTACCTGAACTATTGTAGGACTATCCCTTTAGTCGCTACAGTAGCTCCACTCTCATCAGTGATCTCTATTTCCTCATAAACCCACCATAGGTTTTCGTCTACGTCAGCAAACTCGCAAAGCTCTAACGCTTCTTGTGGGTTATCTGCTTGATCTTCTAACTCAAAACTTACTTCAAGTGTTCTCTTAATCTTAGCTGTATACATTACACCAACACCTTCTTGTATTCCTCATACCATTCATCAAAGATGTCGTCAATACCTTCATAAAACGCTAGATTGTCATCTTCTTCGTATGGTGGCATATCACCAGACCTGTCAAACAACACGCTACCATCTTTGTAACACTGTATGCCTAGAAACGCCATACCACCTTCTTGATAGGTATTCACAAACTCTAGGTTAGGGAACCTTTTGGACACGCTAACAAAAAAGTCGTGAGATAGTGGACCCCATGCTGTTTCATAATCAAAGTAAAGTGACGTATCAGTACGTGTTACTAAACGTGTATCACAATCACCCCATTTAGTACCCCAGTTTATATTCTGCCAAGTGTACCAATCCCCGATACCTATTTCTTCTAACGCTTGTTGCGTCTTGTCGTAAGACGTTTCCCAATTAGCTACTTGTTCATCGTAATGCTCTTGTGTCCATAGCTCGTTAGTTTCATCAGCTAGCCATTTAGCATATTCACTAGGTGCTTCTCTAGTCTCCAAGTGTGGGTGTCTTGTACCCTCTAAAATAGCTGGCATAGGTAACGCTTTGTTACATAGCTGGTAATCTAATTCTTCTTTACCATAGTCGTTGGTCCTAGTACCTTCAATAACTAGGTCTTGGAACGCTGTTATTTCTTCTGCTGGTCCAGTAATGACCAGTTTGTTTTCGCACCAGTTTGGCATATTAGCTCCTTTTCGGTTCTTGTGGTACTGACATTCTCACGGATTGAGGGTACTCTACTTTGTAAAGCTCCTCAACTCCGTGTAATGCTGTGTTGTATTGTGATGCACGCTCTACTGCGTCATCTGCATTGTCCGCTAACACTCTTACAGTGTACGCTTGGACACGCTCTATTTGAACATCGTAGTATCTGCCATTCATTAGCAAACCCTTTCATCTTCGTATGCTTGTGTTTCTTCATTGAACGTTGAGAATAGATGCTCATTCTCACCAAAGACCATCTTGCTCTTGGGAGTACTGTTGTACTTGATAAAGTTTCCAGCTTTACCGAGTGAGTGAGTTTCCAACACTATATCAACAACTTCGTTAAAGTCTACGCCCTCGTAAGTGTAGAGTGTGTTCTCTCCCCACCCAACGTTTGCGAAACCGCTACGATCAACAGTGATGAATCTCACAGAAGATGAATAGTTACCATAGCTGGTGAATACTACTTCAGTAGGTTCCTCATCTGATACAGGTGTCAAAGACATTCCAAGAGCTGTAACTCCGAAGCTGTCTTTCTTGTCTAGTATTATTCTTGCCATTGTGACCCTCCTAGTGGGTTAGTTGTTTGCTTGATAAATTCAGTATAACATATAGGTGTGACATTGTCAAGTCTTACCTAAGATATGTCTCCAGTAATGTGCTTGACATGCTCTGGTCGTATAGTACGAAACTCGCCCTTAGTATGTGGCATCATTAGTTTGGTACTCTGCCACCAGCAATGGATTTCGTGCTTCGTGTCGTCATCACGCATCTGCATGATAGACTTAACCTTATACCAGCCACGCTCATTAGCGACCTTGATTAAACGCCCTCGTTCAAGAGGATAGCGCTTTCCCTCAATAGGTAGCTCGTCAATCTGTTCCCAGATTAGTTGATAAACAGACGGTTCTCTGTCTGTGGATTTTGTGAATTTTCGTTTAGTAAGTTTCATAGAAACAGCTTACCACATAGGTATGACATTGTCAAGTCTTATCTGAGATTTCTTTATTTGACATTGTCACACCCTTGTGCTATAATGGAAACACAAAAAAAGAGAGAGTAGAGGGCAGGAGTCCCGTTTATTTTACGGATTCGGAGGGGCGAAAGCCCCGGCTTCGGCGTAGCGCAACAAAGCTCAATGGTGTCCCTAAAGAAAACTTTAAGTAAAGACTTGACAATGTCTCACCCATGTGCTATCTTGGTCCTATGACATACAAAATAACTATAGAAGCAACAGAAGAAGCACTACAAAACAAAGACGTAGAGTATGCACTAAACGACCTAAGTGTCGCACTTGGTGATTCTCTAATATCTTGGCTAGAAACAGAAGGAGACACAATAGATTATGAATAAGCTAATCAATGAAATATACCGAACTGCATCTGATCTTTATGATTGGGTAGACGACTTAAGTGATGAGGAATTGCTTAAGTTCCGAGAGAACATAAAGGGTTCCGCCAAATCCATAATAAATAAGACAGTGGATATTGAACGATACTACAACCTAGAACGAGAACAGTTTAATTAAGACTTGACAAATCTTATTTAATGTGTTACACTTACAGTAGTGGGAAAATCCCACCTAAACAATAGGAGCTTAAATGTCACAAATGTTTAACAACAACGCAGGTCGCTCAGACAGCGTGAAACAATCAGTAGTAGACGTTGCACTAGACAACGATGCTTTGTTTGTACCAAAAGAAGCACCATTAACCCTACCTGACGGCACAGTTCCGCAGAATAGTGATGGTCAAGCATTATACAGAACCATTTACCGTGAGAAGAATGACGGTTCCCAAGTTCTGCTAAATCCAGCAGTATCAAGGGGATACCATTCAGATTCATACAAAGTTCTATACGAAACTGCTGACGCAATGTTTCCAGAATCTTGTGTGGACTTTAAGCTTGTCGGTAACGGTGAGAAAGTCATGTTTACCCAACAGTTAGATGAATCTAAAGACTTGGGTGGCGGTGACGAAGTTATTTCTTACCTGATGTATACTGGGTCGCTTGATAGTACATGGGCAACAGCGGTATATGGGTTTGCGTTCAGACCATTCTGCACCAACCAAATACCTATGGGTCTTTTGCAACTAAGTCAAAAGCGAACCAAGAACCACGATGCTATGCTTTTTAGTAAGTCACTAGTACTTGCTCAAGCTACGTCAGTGTTCAATGACTTTACGTCAAACGCTACGTTTATGCGTGGCATTACTCTTACGGAACAGCAGTACCGTTCACTAAGAGATCAAATCTTACCTGAACTTTCAGAAGATGCTACTGGTAAAGCAGTTTCCTTCGCTGATAAACGAATTGAAGCTATTGATTACTTTTGGCAAGAAGAAAAGGACAAGGTAGGCAATAACGCTTGGGCGCTGTTTAACGCATTCCAATCTTACGAATTTCATACTGCCACAAAGGGCAAAGAAGTGAAGCAGATTGACGTTATCCGCAAACCAGAGCGTAACCAAACATTAACTAACGCTCTAACAGAAAGGGTGTTAGCTACTGTATAAATACTTGACAATGTCACACTGATGTGTTATATTGTTATATGTGGTCAGTGCCACTAACTCTGGTCCTACATGGAATATGAGTTAATAATGCAGACGGTAAGGGAGAGGGTTGGAATACCGGACTCCACCACACACATCGGACTCATTGCCGATGTTGGACTTGGTCCTAAGAAAGCAAGGGATGATGGTAAAATTCCTCAAGCTAGACGG
>CEON01018032.1_pt1 | contig 32028 bp, 53 predicted proteins | sample 530291 | NCBI WGS metagenome assembly CEON01 (sample SAMEA2619888, study PRJEB7988) | marine metagenome | biome: marine biome (ENVO:00000447); feature: surface water layer (ENVO:00002042); material: "saline water (ENVO:00002010), including plankton (ENVO:xxxxxxxx)" | depth 5 m
GCCAGCGTTGCGATCTCTGCCGCCGTCAGGACGACGCTATATGCTGCACACTCTGCGAGTTTCCCGTTCCAGTATTTGCCGGAATGATCGCGGCCGATATAAAACTCGGTCGCTTTTGTGGGATTGATGCTGATGTTCGTGCTTTGCGTTACCCTGCTCACCCCGTCGACGTACAATTCTCGAAATGAGTATTCCCAAGTTCCCGCCACATGAAACCAAGTCGTGTTGCCGTTTGAGTATGACGCGCTCGGCTCTTGGATGTAGCCGCTCTTTCGCCGCAGGGCAAACCGCCCAACGTTTCGACTAAACAAAGAAAACCGGCCGTTGCTTCCGGTCCCTTGATCCGCTCCGATCATGGTGCCTTCGTGCCGGTCGTCTGGCCTGCACCACGCGACCAGAGACCAATTGTAGTTGGTCGATGAACCGCTAAACAGCGAGACCGTTTTAGTGAAATACTGATTTGATCCGTTGAGGTCAACCGCCATTAGGTTTCCTCGAACAACTCGACTAGGTAGACATAAAGATCATCTGACACGCTATCGGTGCCCACGTTTCGCAGGAACGCAATCCGCATCTGATCGCCTGCCGCCACGCTATCCTTGCTGGTAAGCGTTACCGTCTGCGCCAATAGGTCGCCCGCTGTACTGCCGCTCAGGTCCGTTGTTCCGGTGTTGCTCGAATCGAAACCGTCTGCCGTTGTGACGTTTAGCGTGTCGCCTGGCGTAATCGCTTCAACATAGACAGCAAACACGGCCGAGCCGCTGTTTTGCGTTCCGCTCGCAAAAAAGACTTTTGCCTTGAGCGTCCCGCTGCCGGTGTACTCGTCAGGGCACACAAACGGAACGCTCGCCGCCCCTTCTGCCGTTGTGTCGTCGCAGGCCCACGCGACGCGGTGGCTGTTCGTTACCGCTTGGCTTGTGATTGATGCAGACGCCCACGACAATCCCCGCAAAGGTCCAAACGCCGTAGCAGGGAGCGAAATTGTAAAGTTACGCGCCATTGATAATCTCCCCCGCTCGCTGAGTTGTCACGTCGGGCATTGTCTGGTGCCAGAAGTAGAAAGCCTCGTAATCGTACCCTGCCGCCTGCACCGCCTCGATGTCTGCTGCGTCCTCGATCCGCTGCTTCGCTTCTCGCATCAGCGTTTGGCCGTTCTGTACCCACGCAATCAGAGGGTAAATATAATTTTTCGCGTCCTGGCTTGCTTGCTCGCTTGCCAACCAGAGCAGAAGCAAAAAGTCTCGCTGCTCGTCCTCGCTGTAGGCTCGCTCGATATATTCCTTGAGTTCTGCCTGTACTTCGGCCTTGCGTTCGACCTTTGCCGCGATCAGGTCGGCTTCGTCGATCTGCTGCTTTTCTGCCGCTGTCATCTCGGCCAGGGTACCGTTGTCGTTCTTCCAATACTTCGCGGGGCAGTCGGGTTCGGCTGGATTTATCCACCAGTCGCCGCCGCGATGCTCGGCTGTGTTAGCCGAGGCAATTCGCTCAAATGTTTGCTTGTGAATTACAACGCTCATTCTGTCCCTTTCGGTGGGTTGTTCCCTGGCACCGGCCCGAATCGAGGCGAAAGACCGAGCCGCTCGTCGCGGGCCATCCGGTTGCGTATCCAGCGAACGTCCTGCTCAATGGCGATCAGCCGGTCGTGATCTTCCTCGTATGTTCGGATCGCTTCCGCGTTGTGATTGATCTGCGTTTGAGCAACACCAAACGCCGCGCCGATAAATATAAGGCTGGTTATCAACGAGAAGATGATGCCCGCCCGTTCCTCGAATCTGCCCATCAGTCTTTCGATCCCAAAATCAGCCAGAGACTCGCTGCCACGCTGCTCGCTGCCGTAATGACCGCCTGCCAGTCGGGTACCGTCGTGCGGTCGCCGTCTGCGAACGCTGCCAACGCCGTGCCCGCCGCCACCAGTAGAGTCGCAACGCCCACGATCGTCGTTCGGATATTCTTAATGTTGCCGACAATCTTTTTGATCGTTCCCATACGCTTGCCTCTCATTTTGTTTTGTCCCACATTGTCATTGATCGAATCACAAACCCGCCGCCCCACAGTCGCTCGCTATCGTAACGCATCACGCGATAACTGTCCTTGTATTTCGAAAGATACCGACCGCCATCTTTGACCAGTGAAACGTGGGGGATGCTGTGCCCGTTTCTGCCGTTGCAGATGCACCAACCACGCAGCAACGCGGAGGCGTGGGCCTCGCGTGATGGGATAGTATACACCTCCAACGCTTTGAAATGTTTGGCCGTTTCCTCCCATCCTTCGGGCAGTTGTCGCGGTGTCACCCATCCGCTCGTAGGCCACCAGTCCTCGGTCCTGCCGCTCGTTTCGTGTAGCGTATGCTCGAACTTTTTTGCCTGCGTGTTTTTGCCTGCTGGCCCGTCGTGGTCAGGGATCAGGCCGTTTTCTAGAATTTCGTGCATCGAGTCGATTGTGCTGCTCCCGCCCCAACGCCTGCCGCCTGTAACTCGCGTATAAAGAGCCAGCGGCGAGAACCATACGTCGTGCCCCATGCCGTTGTATTGTCGATTGAATGCGACCATTGCCGATTGGCAGGATGCGTGCGCCACGCATTCGTGGCTGTTGGCCTGGTGCGTATATCGGCCGCTGTAATTCTCTGCCCATTGTTTTGTTTTGTCTAACTCTGCGATCCGGTCATCCCATTCGCTGCGGTCAATCAGTAGCTCGCGGGGAAATTGCTTTGCACCTGCGGCCAGAAGTTGATCTTCGGGCGCGTCATACGTCAGCCCGTCAAACTCAAACTCAACGTCGATCAGTTTCGGGTCAATCATTCCAACGCCTCCCGCAACGCTTCGGCTGTCTTTGGAACGCTGAAAACGTCAACGACGACGCCACCACGGAGCAAGACGACGGCGGGCAGGCCGTTTTTTTTTGCGGCATCAATCGCGGGGGCAACGTCGGCGGGTGTTTTACCGTCGCCCGTTACAACGTCCTGATCGACAACGCGAGCATCGAGCCCCGATTCGCTGAGTACAGCGGAAACGCCAGCCGGTGGCGTGTAGCCTTCGGACTCGTAAACTAGCACCGCTTTATCGGGCGGCAGGACGTTGCCCGAAAACACGAACACCAGCACCGCCAGGATCAATAGATAGTCAATCGGCTTCATTTTTTGCTACCAAGTCAATCAGTCGCTTCCAGGCTTTGAAGTCCTCGATTGCGTCGCACCTTGGGGCGAGTTCTTCGAGGGTGTACTTGAGAGGCTGCTTGCTTTTTTTGCTCGGTTTGATGTACTGCCAGACGTTAAGCCTGACCAGCACAAACACGGCGACGCCAGTAACGGCGGCAATTTGTAGCCACGACATTTTTCTATTCTCCGAGGCGGTCAGTGAGCAGGGTAAGGTAGGACGTCCCTTTGTGAATCGGGACGTTGATATGCAGGAATGTACCAGAGGCAGAGACTAATTGCACGCCGTAACCATGCGCCCAATTTGTCGGGCGTTGGTGACACCAGAGCGGTTGCAGCTTGCAGAGGCAGCCAGGCGACCATGCCCCGATATTGCCCGCGCTGATTGTTTTGGCGTGGTGCGAATCCATGCGGTGCGTGTGACCATATACAACGCAGCAACCGAACCGGGACAGATGAACGGCGGCTGCCGACTGTGCGGTGCTGATGCCGTGAACGAAGGCGCATTCTCCGAGTTTAATCGTACTCGGCAGGCCGAGGCCCATATAGAATTTGCCCTGTTTGTAAAAATGAATCCCTCGCTTCTCAAGAAACAAAACGTGTTCGGTTCCGTAAAGTTTCATTAGGTGGTCGGCCTCTTTGCCCTGATTCTCTGCGCCCGATCGTTTGGCCGCTGTCACGCAATACTTTTCGATGCGGGCTTCGTGGTTCCCTTCAAGGTAATGAATGTCTGCGTTCGGTGCCAACTCTTGCAATTTGTCGAGCAGAGTATTAGCGGCGGCGATATCCTTCTCGAACGTGTACCCCTTCGATTCTACCTGAGCGACATAAGACGCCGTATGATGTTGGGCCAGCATGTTGCCGCACTCAAGATGATCGCCAAGCATAACGATCTCGCGGGGCTTGAGTTGTTCGATATCAGCGAACATCGCAGCGGCCGCGTCCTGCTCCATAAAACAGCCGTGCGTGTCGGGTATCACGATGCGGATGAAATCGCCTCGCTTCCGCTTCCGGCGTTTCGTTCTCTTGATTGAGTAAGACGCCTGCCGACTTTCGTGCAGTTGTTTTTCTAACTGCTCGATCAATTTATCTTTCGCCTTGATCTCGTCGGCGAGAGATTTATTTTCGGCCGCTTCTCGGACTGCTTTTTTCAAGCTCATCGGCAAGCCTTCTGACGTTCCGTTTCAGTGTTTCGCCTTGCAACCGCTTCTGCCGCCATCGTGGTCGCATCTGCTCGGCCAGAATGCGCCAACTGACGCCCCGCAACTCTCCCGCCGCGTACATTTTCGCCAGTTCGTGCAACTCTGCCAGGTGTTTGTCGTCCAGTCGCGTCTCAAGCGGCGTGTTGGTGTGCTGCCGCGAGGCTTCAATCGCTTCCGTCAGTTTCATGCTTTACGATCTCAACAATACAGCCGCGAGGGATTGTCAGGTGTGGGCCGCAACTGTCGCCGCCGATGGTAAGCGTGACGGTGACATGCTGCGGATGCTCGTGTAGTAAATAACCGGATGTGTAGCAAGGCTCAAGGTTTTCAAAACATGCCTCGCGTGCTTCTTCGATGTCGTTCCATCTATCTTCCTGGCATTCCGCGTCGATCCATTTGACTGTGACTCGTTGCATCGGTGATTCCGTCGGCTTTTATCAGGTCCAAAAACTCGAACCATTCTATCACAACGTAGGACGTTCCCCCGTTCTCTCGGATCACCTGAAAATCAACATTTTCCGAGGGGGTGATATACGACGCGATGGCTTTTCTGATTTTAGCCTGACCACGAAAACCCCCAACGATCAAGTCGACCTCGGCGTGTTCGCCGATTGCCTCGCCGTTGCTGCCGGGGGCTCGCTTGGCCGGTACGCCCGACGAGATCGCTTGATTGACTAGCTCCCGCTCGTACCTATTCCCTTTGCGCTTGCTTGGATGCGGCATTGCGTTGTGCCTCCTGCTGTGCGTTGCGGGCGGCGGCGACGGTCGCCTGGTGCCCTTTCTCTGGCGGCTGTGCTTCCTGCTGCCGTCGGTAGTCAATAATTATCTGAATCGCTTGCTGTGCTTTTTTTAAGTCCTCAACGCCGCCCTTAAATTTCCACCGGCTAATTTTTTCGATTACGTCGCCTTCATATTTTCCAAGCCCGTTGGCGAGGATGTACTCGGCAGGCTGTATTTTCATCCGTTTGTAATGATCGCCGCCGACCTGTGTTTGTAACGCTTCAATCATGGCTGCCGCTCCCTGTGTTGAATGCAGTCTTTCCAAAATGCCAACGCAACTTTGAGACACGCAGGGCACAGATCAGCCACGGAGGTCGGCCGGTCTGTGCTTCTGCGTTCTCTGTCGGTCTGCTGCGTGTACTGCGTGAGGTGCGTCGACTCGCACCCGCAACAATCGCACCATCTTATTTGTCGTTGGCCCAATGAATCACCTGCTGTTGACATTGACCGCCACGGCATCCTCGGAGCGTTCGCCGGTAATGCGACCGCCAGATAAAACCCGCGAACAGGACCGAGAAAACCATCGAATAAATCAAAACCTTCATTTTGTAGCCTCTTGCTTTTTTCCGTCTGGTTGGTAGAAATATCGATTAGTTTCCTTTCTTGAATACCTCCGCAGGGTTGCAGCCCTTTAATGCGGAGGTATTTTTTATCGTCGCCTGCCGTAACTCTCTTGCCGTTCCTCTTCGTCAATCATCACCTGTGCCGCTTGCCGACCGTGACGCTTTGCCAGATCGTCCTCGGCCTCTTGCATAATTGGATCGTATCTCGGCGGGCGTTTCAATGGGGCGGGTTTGGTGCCAGCAATCGCCTGACGCTCCCCGTCGCGGATCATCTTGTCGGCCTCCTCGACGCTGGACGCTAGCTTCGCTCGCAGGATCATTTCCAGCACCGCACCATGCGACAGAAAACCGACCAGCGATGATAGCTTGAAAGCGAGATCGCATTTTTCCTCGTAACTTCTCATTTCTTCCACTCCTTGAGGTTATCGCAGGCTTGTTCCAGGTCCGAGATGGTAAGGGCAAACCGCCGCCCCGGTCTCAAGTCCTGCAAGTATCGAATATCAAGTTCTCCGGCAAGCAACTTCGCGGCGCAAGCCGTATATGCGGGCGATTCCTTATCCACAATTACGTGACAGCCGCGACAGACGGCGAGCCAATTTTTCTGCTGTTCGTATTTTTCGGCGATGGTGTCCCTGGCTGCTGCGTTCCGGCCCGCGATGTGATGCACTTCGTCGGCCCCTTTGCGACTGCATACCTGGCAACGCTTGCCTCGCATCCAATCGGCCCTTGCCTGTGCGTGCGTCTTGTTGCGTTGTCGGTATTTTGACCGTTGGCGTCTCATTGCTCAATCCGAAACTCAGGACAATCGCACTCAGGGCATCGCGGTTCTTCGTGCGGATGGTTGCAGCGATTGCAAATCTTTGTCATTGATCCTGCCAATTTTGATTGCGCTGCGCGTTTGCAAGCTGCCAGAGCATCAGGCCGCAGATATTTTTGTCGATGTACGCCTCGTCGAAGAAAACGCGACTCGATATCTCGGCCAACTCCGCGTAGCCTTCCCTCTCGTCCTCTAATTTGATCAGGTGCAGCGTCAGGAAGAATCGATCTTTGTGTTTCTCGGCGTTCTCTGGATCGACCGGCAACCGACAAAACGCGTCGAATAAGTCCTCGTCGGTGACGTACTCCCGGTCGAGTTCCTGGATCGCTCGCAACGACTCAGGGCCTAGTTGCTTGCAGACCGTTTCCGCTCTGTCTTTTGCCTGCCGCGACCGAGCGATCAGCCGATCAGTTCGCCCGAAAACAGACGCGGCACAATCGTCGCACAAGACCTCGAACGTATCTGCTTCCTTGCATCGCTTGCACTCTAATCCGTCGCCCATTATTGCCTCTCGATGGGTTTGATAGAAAATCCAAACTCTTGCAGGACGCCTCGCAGAGAGTACAGCGGAACGTCGAATCCTAGCGTTCGTTGTGCGATCCCCTGCTCAACAACACAATCGACGGCTCGCTTGCTTGCCGCAAGGTCGGGATACCTAAGTTTGATATGCTCAAAAAGTGCTTTGTGCTTTTCATCTGTCATTGAAGTACCCGATAAATTTCCCGCATCGACATCGTACCCGATACCGACCGGGAGAGACCTGCTTTTTTATCCATCGTGTCGAGTCGCACCAGCAGAGCCGATCCTCGCATTGATTGGACATCGTTAATTTCCCGTAAGTAATGTGTCTTTGATTCTGTAGCCGTGACTCTGACGGGCAGCTAAATCTGGCCGAACAACAGTAGGCTCTACAAAGATTAGCTTCCGGTCTTTTCCTTGTGGGCCGCAAGGCTGCATCCGCATGTGGCCGCTTCGTATGTGCCCGAATTTCAGCGGAGTCCCGCATCCAGGGCGTTCGTTAGTCGATCCGATCACTTCTGGTTGCGGCAGGTCAATCTCTGAGCCCACAAGCCAGCCCTTGCATTCTTTGTTTTCTTTGCGAATAGCCTGACGTTCTAAAGCCTTTTTCTTTTTGCCTCGGCCTACAACCACTGGAGTCTCAATGTCCGGCAAGACCATTTCGTGATTATGCACTCCAAACATCGCAACGCCGATCACGACCTTTGCCAGATTGTGTGCTTCGTCTTTACTTAGGTATCGCTGACCGCTCGGCAATTTTCGCCTCGGTAGGGAGCTGTTAAATTCAAGGTCCTCCTCGATAGTTGAGTTTTTGTACATAGTGACGATCGTTTCGGTCTTTTGGTAATCGTCATCCTCCGGCATCCGGTAAACAAATCGGAGTTTACCGATCGCGTCTTTGCCTCGCTTGCGTTCCTCTTTCATTATCATTTTTTCTGCGCGATTCCGTTGGTGCAGCAAATATAACTTTTCTGCCTTTTCGTTATCGCTTGATTTTAGTTCACTCTCAGATGGCATTTCTTTGTAGTCAATGAATGACACAATCGCCGTTCCCCTGGTACCGAATCTTCGGTTCCCACCAATGCAAATTTCAAAGGCAGGGTATGGAAGTCGCAAGTGACTCGAATCAAAATTGAGGTTCGTCCTGCATAATGCGTCCACAATCCCAGGCCAAACTTTATAATACGGGCGGCCGTAAGATGCCCAATGCTGTTCGATATTGTGGAGAGCAGTGTTCGTTGGGTCCAAGAAAAATTCTGCGGCGGCGGTATCGTCGCCGTAACGACGGCGAGCCATTGACAGAACTTCTAAAACAATCTCCTCCGAGTTCATCCCGCACAAATGTGGTAGGTCTCTCTTAAAAGAATCTACTATCGTTTCCCACCTTGAGAATTTCATCGTCTCTCCTTCCTTCGTTTCTGTGTTTTTGCTTATCCCTGAGCGCGGCTACGCCGCATCCTATACGGCGTCGCGTGTCTCTGCTCAGAGCCCATCGCTTGCAAACGCGCGGCACATATTTTCCAAGACCGATGCCATCCTAAGACCGCCAGAGTTGGTATCGTGTGCGGTGTGCCGCCATCGGCTCGCATCCCCTAATTCAGCCCTCAGGCTGTGTCTCGACCGCCTTGCAGGGCGGCCGGTGCGTCAGGATGCGTAACGCTATTTGGCCCGCCGAGCGTCCCGATAAGCGGCCTTGGTGTCCGTTATCGTGCTGGCGGGAATGTTCTGTTCGTTCTGTTTTTCTTCTGCCTCGCGGGCTGCTCTGTCGGCTGCACGCTCAAGCCTGATCTCGTATTCCTCAAAATCCTCAAGACGCCTCTGGATATGCTCGTCGTCGATACACAGACCGAGGCGAAGGTGTTTCTTGCCGTTTGGGTTGTCGCCGAGATTCCAGGGCGTGCGGTGCGTCTGCGTGATCGCGTCGAGTAAATCTTCAAGCGGGAAAATCTTGAGTTGTTTGCGGATCAATTGCCGGTCTTTTTCGGTCAGTCGAAAGCGGCGATTGTGCAGCGGTCGTCCGTTGTGCCGCTGCCGTTTCATGTGCGACTCGATAATCTCAAACTCTCGCATCTGTGTTCCTCCTTGGGTTAAAAGTCGGCGGCGTCCTTGCCGCCTTTCGCAAGCTAGAATGGCACCTCGTCACTCATTGACTGTGCAACTTCGTGTTCTTCGTTCATCGACGCATCCAACGCCGCCCGCAGTCGCTTGTCGTCATCGCTGACCGGATGGCCGTGTTTGTTTCCGTCCTTGTCAGTTTCAGGGTCCCATTGTTCCCGATACCACGCAAGTTGCTTCTCGCTCAACTGTTCGAGCGACTTGCCTTTATTTTTGCCGAAGTGGATCACAACGCCCCGCCAACCTTCTGCCGGTTCCTCGGTTGGTTTCGCGTTTAGCGTGACGCGGTTCTCGGTCGGCGTATAACCTGACTCCATCGAGTCGCCGGACCATAACTCGAACGCGAGCCCAAAACAGACCGCCGCCGCTTTGCAGTACCCGCGAACAATAGCATTCGAGACATCGACGGCCGTGATCTGGTCAAACGGAATTGCCTTGTGGCGGTTGTCCATAATCGCTTGCACGACGGGCGGCAGAGTTGTCTCGTCGGTGTGGCAAAAGTAAATCTGGACGTACCCGCTATTAGCGACGCGGAACACTACGTCGCCGTCCTCTCGGTGTACGCAATGCGGCAGCCAGCCGGGAGCGTGTTCGTGGAGCAAATTGAGAGTTTTCGCCCAATTGATATATCGGGCAGAAAATGAACCGCTGCCGATTGACTCGACAAGATTCTCTGTGGCGATTCCCGCCAGATTCGGTATCTCAGACATCGTATCTCCTTCCTAATTAAAAAACTGGCCGCCGCGCCTCGAATGAAACACGACGACCAGAACCCAAGGAAGGAGGTTTTGCGGTTCGACTACCTGTTCAAACATGCTGCGACTCCTTCCTAAACTAGCAACGAGGGAAATCATACATCCCCCGAACGGATCAGTCTAGACCACTTTTCGACGTATCAACTCGCGTTTATTATAGAAGAGACACGGCACCGATACACCGAGAGCGGCCGCGATGTCGTCGAGCCGCCGCGAGGTCGCGGGGAATTGCTCCCCGTTCTCGTATTTGTACCAACTCGGCACCGACACGCCCGCAACGCTAGCAGCCTGGGCAACCGTCATCTGGCGACGCCTCCGCAGGTAGCCGACGTTTTCAAAAAAGTTAGCCGCTGACATTGCCAAATTCTCCTTTCTCAGTCGAGATCGAACACTAAAAACGTGCAGAGGTAAACGAACGTAGAGGCAATTGCGCCTAAAACAAACCCACTCCCTAGCTCGAAGAAATCCATTTTTAGTTTCCCTTTGATTTTTCAGCGGCGGCAATAGCCTCTCGCTTCGTTAAAAAGACGGTTCGGCCGTTACGCGAAAATGTGACCGCCCACTTTGGGTTCCCGCCTGGATTGTAGATGGTCAATCTGTCTCCGGTGAATCCTGCTGGCTCGCAAACACGACTTGCCATTGCAACCGGCCCAACTCCGAGTCGGTACGGTCTGGAAACAATCCAACCACCTGGCTTGTTTTTTTCCATCTGTCGCTCTCCTTGAGTTAGTCACCACGGACGCCAATAAATGCGGGGAAACGAGGAACGCCCGCATCGGTAAATTCAAAAAAGCTAAACGTCACCCGCTCGCCGATTGCTGGCGGGTTCTCACGCTGTCGATCGGTGAAGCCTGTCCCGATGCCAAACTCGGTTTTATCGTCGAGCAGGCAAAGCAACGCACCGAGTCGGCCGCGATGCTTGCCGGTTCCTGGCTGATGGCCTATTACGGTTGCATCGGCATCGAGGAACGACTTGACCTTGAGCAGGGTACTGGATCGCTTCCGCTCGTATTGGCTCGCCGGATCGCGAAGCATAACGCCTTCAGCCCCAAATGCCTCGTGCTGCCGCAGCAACGCGGGAACGTCGGCCGTCATTGTCTCACAATGCTCAACAACTTGAACGTGCGGCGGTAGTTCCATGCGTTTAAGTAATTCGTACCGCTGATGGAACGTGGGCGAGTTTGACGTTAGAAGATCGAACGCCATAAACTTGACTTGACGCCACTCCGAATCGACGGGCACCTGTTTGCGGCAGACGCTCACGGTTTTCTGGAATTGCCCGCGACCGATAAAAAGCTCTCCGTCGAGTTGAGCATCTGGCGGAAGCGAGGCGGTAAACCAGTCAGGGGCGGCGATTCGTTTCCCGTTGCGACTCAGTAACTCGGAGCCGTCCCAAAACGCCCGCATCCCGTCTAACTTCTCAGACGCGAGCCAACCGTCTACGTTGTGTTTCGCCGCGTCAAACTTCTTTGCTAATAAGACTTTCATTTTTCCTGCCTTCCTTCGTTGGGTGTTGCTACTCGTAATCGTGGCCGTCCCAGGTGTGGTCGAGAATGTTCCAGACGATGCCGCCGTGCCGCTGCTCGCGGTCGAGGGAAACCCATCGCCGTAGTAGGTGCCGCAGGGGGCGGCAGTAGCAGAGAAGAAAACCGGCGCGGCTGATTAAAAAATAGGACATTGCTTTTTTCCTTGGGTTTGAGTCTGACGGGCCTCGTCAGTACCGGCACAACCGGCAGACGCCCCGAAGGGCGTTTCGGCCTAGCTAACTTTTTCCACCTTAACGACGGTGTAAACTTCGCGGCCGAAGCCTTTTACTTTTTTGCCGATCTTGTCGGCGTAAGGACGATCGCTGCATCGCTCAATCACTTCAGTGATTTGCGAGTTACCAAAAAGGTAATGATCATGAAACTGTTTCGTAACTTCGTAAGCGTTTAACATTGTTCGCTCCCTTGGGGGTGATTGTTGTTGTCTGCCCCTTATTATCGTCAAACGAGAACTCTTGTCTAGACCGCATTTTGGTATTTTCCCGAATTTTTCCTGCCAGAGAATATCCAAAGAGAGCCCCGTATTTGCCCTGTGTTGCGAGATTTCCCCCGCCTATGGTATGCCTGGGAGAGAATTATCGGCCGTCAGCGGTGAATCTGGCCGATTTCAAGGCCATAGGGCGACTCAACGGCCGAAACGATGAAAAACGGGCTGCCGTCCTGTTCAAACACGCCACGCATCCCGATCTTTTCATTCTCGACAAATAGATCGTGGGCCGCGAGGAACGCGGGAACGTCCTCGGTGGCGATTACGTGACCCCGCCAGAGATAGCAGGCGTTGATCGCTTCCTGAACTTTTTGGCCGTTTACCATTTATTGAGCGGGCACTTTTCGGTCCCGATAAAAATCTTGTTTGTGCGGGCCATGTCCGTACTGATCCGGCAACCGCAAGATGTGCAATGAGCGTGAGTCTCGTCGATTGCCTCGAACCGGTCGCAGGGCGTGCAGATGTCTTGAAAGATTCGCAGCACCTCGGCCTCGCTCCGCGTCGGTGATCCTTCGAGCTTCCATCTAGCGAGGGCGGTCATATACTTGGCCCCCTGTTTGACCCGTCCGTGATTGCAACCGCCGCACGCCATGACGCCCTCCTAAGTTGAAGCCGGACACGCTCGACCGGTCGCACTATTGAAAAGGCTCGCCGCCTTCGCTGTGTAGTTTGTAATACTGGTCGAGAACCCTACGTTGTCAATTCGCACAATCGAAGTCCCGGTTGTGCTGCCGCCGTAAGCATTGTATCCGGCGTTGTGTCTTGCGTCAGGTGCGCCGCCGATAAAAACGGGGAGCAATTTGTCGGTTCCGTAGTCGGGGTGAACCGATCCACGCAAGGTAGTGTAAGTGAGCGGGCTCGTTCCCTGATGCACCACGGTTCCCGTTGATGTGTATGTGAAATGTGCAAAGTTCCAGGTATTCACGCTCGGCCAAGTTCCAAAGCTAGCGGATGGACCGCCGATTATCTCAACGCCTGAGCCGGTGCCAGATGGTTGAACCGCGCGATTCGGGTTCGTGCTGATGGGAATCCCGCCTGAGTAGTTGTAATAAATCAAACCCCCGCCGCCTGTGATTGAGAGGGGCGCGCCGCCGGATGACTGCGAAACAACTCCTCCAAGTGTAACGATATTTTGAGTCTGCCCTTGGGTGGCTTGGGTGCCTTCCATCTTCCACCAGCACCACCACCGCAGGCCGTTGCCGATTGAGTAGCATTCGTGCTTATGCTGGTGCAGATAGCCGCCGCCTGAAAACTCTCCGGCCTTTGTGCCAAGGTGTCGGGTCGTTGAGTAGGCAACCGTTCCCGATGTAAATAGATCAAGATGCCTGTGATAATCGCGCCCGTTCCCGTCTAGCGGGTAACAAGGGCACTCACACGAACAGCACGGAGAACCGGGGTTGTCTTTTTTCCAGGGCATCAGGACGAACACGGCACCACAATGGCGCACCAGGTGTTTGCGGGTGTAGAAGTGGCAAGGGGAGCAACAACGATGGTGGTGTTAATCGGAATGGTTGCCGATCCAGGGTTGTAAATCTTGGCGTAGAAAACGCGAAGGGCTCCCTCGGCTAGTGGTTCCTGTTTGCAGTCTGCTTTTGAAATGGCACTTGACCTGCTAACTACAAAAGGTTCCCAGTTCTGAGCCGTGGTATAGTCGCAGGGTGCGTCACTAAAAGAGACGCCGGTGCCTGGCGTGAGGTTTGTCAAATAGCCGAGGCCGACTGCTCCTGCCGTGATGTCGTTGACCGTTCGGGCAATTCTTACGCCTGAGATCGCGGGTGCCCCGTCTGATACTCTCGGTTTATCAGGATAGATCGGGGCGACTGGCGTAGGTGTAGTGTTTGGTGGTTTGGTTGTTTGCTGCTGCTCTGGTGTGCAACACCACGCGGTATCGGTCGCGGGGTTAAGATGAAACACGCCGCCGCCATCGTTGCACGTTTTTTTTGCGGATTGCTGAACCGCCGCAGCCGCGTTTGAAAAGTTGGTTTTTGCAAACGTTACGCGACTCCCAGGGTCGCACATTTCGCCAGGCGTTGGGGGTATGTAGTCTACCTGAATGCCAGGGCAGCAATATGGTTTTCCGTGCGGGTCGGTTCTGAGATTGAATCCGCTGTGACAGTTGCCGCTGTGATCCGCAGGCACTCCACCAGTGCAGTCGATAATCGGATCGACGCCGACCGTTTCGGGGCACGTTGAGCCGACGCAACTCTGTATCGGTTGCGGGCAGGTCGAGCCGTAGCATGGCGGCTCGATGTTCTGCGGAGTATGAACGTCGGTGCCCTTGTAGTCGCCGAACCGAGGATGCCCGCCAGGGGGCGAACCGATGATATGATCGGCGATCTGCTTCCTGGCGTCGTCGCTGAAAATCTTAAACGTCATTTTTTAATAACCGAAAAACTGACCGGCGTATCGGCGTGCAGGAAATTGGTCACGGTCAGGACGTTGGGATCATACGAGAACGTGCCCTGATAAACTCGGAGATTCGTGACCGTTCGATTCTGGCCGCTGACGGTTGTATCGACATTGCCGCCCCGCATCGTGATATTTTTTACATTGCCGCCACCGCCAATAAACGCATTCCCGCCGTGGGTGTTCAGTTCTTTCAGCTTGGCCGATTCGCTGCCGCTAAAAGTCCCGCCGTACAAGTTAACGACGGTATTGGTGGTCGCTGCGACTGCCGACACGCTGCCGCCGTAGAGCGAAGCGTTCGTCCAAGTCACGCCTGCCCCAAGCATCAGCCGCCCCGCGCTGGTCATCTCAATCTCTGCAACCGTGGAAGTCTCGCCAGGATTGACCGCCACCGCTACGACTCCGTTTTGCATGTTTATTCGCCCGATCGCAGAGCCTTTGAGATTGAGGCCCGCCGCTCGAAACGAACCGCCGCCGGTGTTCGTAATGTGCAGAACCCCCGTTGACGCTTTGACATCAAGGAACACCTCACGCACTCCGTTGAAATAAACGGCCGAAGGTTTCATCTCGAAGTAGTTGGGGCCGGTCGATGATCCGATCAGTTGATGGTATCCCGACTCGATGTGCAGTTCGCCGTTGACTGTTGACAACGTGGTGAGGTCGTTAAGTACGCTGCTGGTGCTGCGGTGCGTAAAATATAGGTTGTCGCTCCCGGTCGGTACACCTGACGGCGACCAGTTGGCCGCGACGTTTAAGCTGTTCGCTCCTGCTGTGCTGCCGCCAATCCATGTTTTATTCGCCATTGTTTCGCCTTATTTGTTTGGTTTAGGTTGTCCTGGCCACGCTATAACGCCGCCGATTTTTCCGAGGGCCACCATCGGGAACCGCTGGCCGTCTAGCGTGCCAACGTGCATATCCGATCCGCTGCTTTGCCCTTTGCAGTTCTTAAACCCAACCTGCACAATACCAGGAGCGCGGAAGTTGCCGTCAATGAATGTTTTAGTGATTGCAATATAATTGCCACAGGGGCCTTTCTGCGGTGCGCTAATGCTGCCGCCCGTCAATAATGAACCGCAAGGAGCGTTTTTTTCGCGTTCGATTTCATTATGCCCAAGAGCTGGTGCGCCTTCCTCTTTTTCGCACATCCCGCCCTCCGCTTGCTTCCGCATGTCAATTCCGCGTTTGCCGTTTTGGCGGTTTGTTTCGTCAACGTCTATTTTACCCACGTTATTGGCAAGGTCGTTTTGTGCCCCTGCAATTACAGCGTCCTTTTCGCCTTGCGTCATCATGTCCAAACTTTTATGCGTGACAACCGTGCGTTGCAGCATTGTCACCTCGATCTGAGGCGACGGCACGATCGGTTCCCCGCAATGGTTGTTGATCGGGTAGTCTTTCATTGCTCGAATTGTGCTTGTCGTTTCGGTGTCTGGCGGTAAGCATTTACCACGACCGCCACCGCCACCGCCACCGCCCTTGTCGTTTCCCTTGCCGCCTTTGCCAGATTGCTCCGACTTGCCATCTTTTGCATGATCGCTGTAGGTTGCCTGCACATTAAAAACTGACCGATGCGCCGACTCAGGACTCGCCGAGCAGGTCTTGAGAAAAAATTGACTATTCGGGCCGTCTGCACCTGGCGGCTTTTCGGGAACGAGTCCGAGAGCGTTAAGCGTTGCCGCCGCGCCCGTTTTACCTTCGGTCGAATTATAGATGAACGACACGCTGAGGGTTGTCTCGCGCGACTCTTTATTGAATTGCCCGCTTACACTTTTTGCGCTCAATGTTGCCATTACTATTCTCCGAGGACGACCGGATCGATGCCGAGACTTGCGGGGTCGATAGCAGTAGCAGGCACCGCTCCCGGTTGCGCGTGCTGTGCCTCGCCTTGATCCTGTAAGTGCCGGTCGATAGATCGCAGCGTTGTAAGTTGGTCTTGCTGCAGCTTGTTGCTTTTCTTCTGGAACGTCGCCAGTGGGTTCTCTTTTTTGAATTGTTCTTTGGCGATCATCTCAAACATTTTTTTAGAACCGAACCGAACCAGATCGCTGGTGCTTTTTTTTGCTGCGTTGTCGGCTGCCTTTTCCCACGCATCGAGGCGTTGCTTTTCCTGCTTGTTTTGATTGTCGATAATTTTGTCGATGTCGGAATCAATTTTTGCCGTGATCTTTGCGCGTGCCTTTTCAGCGAGGCGGCGATTTTCTTTGGGGTCTGTGCTGAATGCTCCGGCCTGCTCTAACTTTCGCACCTCGGCAAGTTGGTCTTGATAAATCTCCGTCTGCGTCCTCGCTGATTTTACAAGATCGGCGGCACGCTTTTTTTGCTGTTCGGCAATTCTGGCTCGCTCCTTCTCTCGCTTCTCGATTTCCTTTTCGTTGTCGAGATACTGCTGTTGCGCTTCGTTTTGTTCTTCCTTCAATTCGTTGATTCGCTCCTGATTTGCGACTCGTTCCTCCTCCGTCATTGTCGCATTCTCGCCGAGTCGCTGCTGCTCAAGTAGTTGATCGTTTAATCGTTTCATCTCTGCGACGCGGGCCTCGCTTTCTTCGCGGAGTTTCTGCTGTTGTGCGATCAGTTGGTCGTCTGTAGCTGACTCGGCGAACTTTTGAGATTCGGTTTGCTTCTCGGTTGGCGTGATTGCGCTTGCAGATATTTCCTCGCCTTGCTTTTTCAATTCGTCAACGTCTTTAATCAATCCGTTGACCGCTTCGCCCGCGCTTTCCGCATCGTCCTCGTATGAGGAAAATATAGACTCGGCCCCTGCCTCGACCGCCAGCATTGCGACGAGTGAACCTACCGCAGTCACAAGGCCCACGCCGGTCGATACCTGGGCAGCCAACGCCGCCTTCGCCAGATTTTTGATTACCTTTATGAGTCGAATGATGGCCGGAATCGCCGCTGCATAGGCGACGTATTTCAAAACTTTCATCGCCGAGTTGAATGAGATCAGGCCGCCCGTTGCATCGCTCAAGCCGTCGCCCCATTCCTTGATGGCCTTTGCCCCTTTAATCAACGCCTGGACTGACGCGATCAGATTATCGAGCAAGTCCTTCATCGTCGGCAAAAACGCCTGAGCAATCTCGACGCCGAGCAGCGAGATATTGTCCATCAGCGTCGAGTATTTACCCGCGAGCGTGTTCGCTTGCTCTGCCATTGCATTGCCGAGTTCGCCGCCTTCGCCCGCTAGTCCCTGCAACGCCGCCTGCAATTCCGCAAAACTGACTTTGCCCTCGGAAACCATTTTGCGGATCGCTTCCTCCGGCACGCCAAAATGCTCGGCGAGGGCTTTTGTAACAGGTATCGCTCGCTCGGCCATTTGATCAAGAGTCTCGGCTGTTACCTTCCCCTGAGCCTTGACTTTTCCAAATATCTGCGCGAGTTCGGTCACGCTGGCACCACTGACCGCCGCTAGGTTGCCGAGCATCGTCAGCGTCTCCTGAATCTTGCTGGCCTCGATACCGAACGCAAGCAGTTGTTTTGTCGCGGTTGTCAGGTCTTGCATCTGAAACGGAGTACCGGCCGCGAAGTCTTGAAGGTCTCGCATCGTCTGCTCGGCAATATCGACCGAGCCGGTCAGGGTCTTGATTGCCAGAACGTCCTTCTCAAGCTGTGCGGCATCAATGACGCCCTTCGAGAAAAACGCGCCCGCGCTAGCGATCCCCGCAAGCCCCGCCAGCGGCGCGAGTAGGCCCTTGAGTTTTTCGCCAACGCCTGCCGCCTGGCTGCCGAACTTATTGACAGCCTGGCCGCTCTTTGCGAGGTCGCTCTGGAACTGCCCCGTCTGAGCAGTCAACAGAACATTCAGCTTACTTATCGGGGCTCCCACCGAACATCGACTCCATCACCGAGAGCATCTGCTCCGGCGTTTGCTCTTTTTGTTTTTGTTTCCGTTTTCGCACCGGCATAAAATCATCCGGCGACATCTTCGCGCCTTGACTGTTTGCCGTTACAGCACACAGCAAGGCAGTCTGCTCCCAACCATCCTTGTCGAGACAATACTCGCCGAGGTATGCGAGCCAATATGTAAATTCGTCCGACCGGATGCGCTCCTGCGCTTCCCTGACTGTCATTTTGAGATGACTCGCCAGGCGAAACCACAAGAGCAGTTCCGGCCGTTCGTTTAGTTTTTTGCCGCGTCCTCTATTGCCTCGTCATCCATGCCGCATATAAGGCGGCACTTCGCATGGAGTCGATCAATAACCTCTGAGTTTTTGTCTGAGAGGGCCGCAAGGTCGTCCTCGGTAAACAACGGTTTCCCGTCGGCGTCCACGGCGCAGCTTATAATCAGCCGCTCCCGGATGCCTCGATAGTCTGGCGACTTAAGATTGCTCTGCTTGTGCGCCCAGTGCTCATAGTTGTTGCGCTGGGCTCCCGTCATGCTACGCAACAAAATAGAACCGCCCCATTCTGGAACGTCTACCTCGTGAACGTCGGTATCTTTCGCCGCCAAAATCGCGTCTTTGCTCAGTGCCATTGTGATCGACTCCTAATTACTGCCTGAACTTATGCAAGCGTCCAGTCGCCGCTGCATTTAATCGTTAGGCTGTAGGATACAAGGTCATCCATCGGCACGCCAGTCTCCCAGTTTGTGACGAACCCTGTGCCACTCCAAGTTTTATTACCTGCCGTGGTTCCGATGGTCACGGTAATGACTTCGGCAGCCGAGGCAATAGGGGTGGTGGTTCCGGCCCACGCGCCTTCGATGCTCAACTCGCCGTAGTCGATCAGGTCACCAGGGATAAACTCCCGCCCGCCCGTCGTGGACAGGTCGCTAGTGTCAATCGCTTCTCGCGTGCCGCCGACTCCGCTGATGCTTGTGATTGTTCCGACGTTTCCGCTTGCCGCCCATCCGAGCGTTGCTCCGTTGCCTGTTGCTGGCATAATTTTACCTCTTTCTAAGTAGAATAATAAAACAGGTCGATGTCGAGCGACCTGCCGTAAATGTAATCGTCTGACCCATCCGTGGGTTTAATCGCAGGCAAATCGCCCGCGCTTGTAACGTGTGAATTCTCCACCGAGATGCTACCAAAAGTTGTTGAGTTCGTGTTGAGTTGTTCGATCACCGCCTCGGAGATCGAGATAGCGGTGCTGTAGCTGTTTTGGCTATAGCAGTCAACCTCTAGCGATGCCTGCCGCAACGTAGTCGGGCCGGTCGTGCTGTGGATTACTTCATCCGTAACGACCGAAAACGCCACATTCGGATAGCTCGCCCCCTGCGGTACTGCTTGCGGATAAACGCGAGTTCCGACCAACGCCGTGATCGCCGTGCTGCCGCTTAATCGTGAATAGATACCTGCTTCAATGCCCATTTTATCTCAGCATGGTCGCTGCTGTTTCCTCGCTGCTGCTCAACTTTTTGCCCGCTCCCTGTTTTTTGAATATCCTTGCCGCCTCTTTCTCGATAGCGGGGCCGAGTTGCCGTTTTAAGTTTTTCGGGAATTGCGTCAACGCCGACAAATAACCGCGACGAACAAAACGATTCGGCGCACGACCTCGCCATCCTCGCTCGATACCAACGGCAATAGATGTTAGGCGGTTGTGTTTTTTGTTGGGGTAAACGCTCGCAACGTATTTTTCGCCGATACGCGGGCCGATGACTGCAACGGTCGTTCCTGTGTTGCGGTAAGTTTTAATCACTGAGCCGATGCTCTTTTTTAATTCTCGCAGCGTAGGATCGGCGGGTCGAGGGTCTGATTTACTTGTCGGCAAGCGTTTCGGCACTTGGCTTTTCATGTACTTGACGGCAGGTTTGGCCGCTTTTTTGAACGCATCCCGCATAATGCGGCCGCGTATCTTTTGCGGGAGTTCTTTCATCACACCCTGACGAAATTCTTTCACGCCCTGAAAATCAACTCGCACCTTCGGAGCCTTGGACGCCATTAGTTGTTTTCCTTTGCTAGCATCTCAAGAGTATGGTTGCCGTTGTCGATATTGTTTACATCAACGATGTGAATGGTTGCCGTGCTTGATACGGTCGGGTTCCACTTGATCCGCATATCAGCCGCAACTCCGTCTTGGTATCGCATCACGACTTTGTGAGTCGAGTTCGTTTTGATTTGTTGAGCCGTGACTAATTCGCTGCCGCTGAGTTTCACGATCTGCATCCAGGCGGCCGCAAACTCAGACCACGACTCGACGACTTCGCCGACCGAGTTGCGGGTCGTGCCGCTGTCTTGCTCGATGCGGGCAAATATCTTGAGTTTGCCGCTAGGAATAGCTGCCATAACCAATTGATCCTAGAAGGGCGGTGACTGCGTGCGGTGGCGTTGCAACAATGGTTCCCGTCAATACGTTCTCGCGGGTCGCGTACCACTGACCAACAAGTAACTTGATCGCCTGCTTGACTTGATTTGGTGCCGTCGTCCAGCCTGAAACAAACCGCACCTGCACCGCGTCGGCTCGATCTGCGACCGTCGGCCAGGCTCCGATCTCAGGGTGCAACTCGATCACGCCTGGCATATTTTCAGGGGTGTGAACTAGGTACCCCGTACTGCTCAACGTCGTGACCGCTGTGCTGCTGTCGGTTGCAAAGTATTTAATATGCGTCAGCGATTGCAACGGCGGGCGGGGAATCTCAAACGAGTCGCCAGGGAAAAGGTGGATTTTCCAATCCCACGTCTGCGACATAAACGACCGCGAGCCTGGCACCTGATCCTCGCAGTATTCCGTAGCCGCTGCGATGTAATCGGTTAACAGAGAGTCGTCGTCGTCAATCGTCACTCGCAGATGGCGTTTGATCTCGCTCAGGGTGACTGGATATTGCGTTGGGCTTGCTACTTTTTCTAGCACGTTTTTTTGCTCCTGGCGGCGGTTGCATGGCTGTCTCGGTCAACGCCTCAGCGTCGCCCGCTTCGATCATCTGATGTGCGTCGGCTGCGGCAACCTCGTAAACGCACCCGACTTTCAGATTCCAAAACTTACCGCCTAGTTCGTTTTTTATTTTTACTCTGGTCATTTCCACTGGCTCCAGTATTTCGTATCTTCCTCGGCACCCATCAACGCCGTGATCGTTTCCTTGCGTTGCTGTGCCTCGTTTGCGGCCTGCTGTGCCTCTTGTGCTAGTCTCGCCTGCCGCTCCGCGAACAATTCGGAAACGCTTGAAGTCAACTCGCCGTTGAGTACCTTTTTGCATTTTTCGATTTCGTCAATAGCAGAGACCGCGCTCGCGTGCTGGCGGCTGAAAAGTTCCATTTCATGCTTCGCCTGATTGACTCGGCCCGATAGCTCGGCGGCTCTGGCCTTACATTTTGCGCCGTATGCGTCCTCTGGATCGAAGGCGTACATTCTGCGGCACTTGAGAAGATCGCTCACAAGGGGAATCTCGACGTTGATCCCGCGACCTTTGGCAATGCCGAGATGATACTCGCAGCTTGGCCGCTGCGCTCCGTATTCATCGACTGCCGCCATATCCACGCCAGCGAGCATGATATCGGTCGCCCCCGCCTGGATTGCGTAGGCGATCATAAAAGAGATCGTGTTGGTAAAGTACCGACCAAACTCTGCGGTGATTGCATCAAGCGGGTACGCCTCGGCGCCGTCAATCTGCTCTTGCGTCACTACCTTGACGCCATCCGCTGCGAGTTTCGTCATCCATACGCGGTACGCTTCGAGGCCGTCGGCGTTCAACTTTTCGGCCAGAGCCGGTTCATCGAATCGGTGCAGTTCAAACCACGCATCGAGTCGCGGCAGGTCGCAGAAGGTAGAGAAGTCCGGCGCGATACCGGGACTGCATCCCCATATCTGCCAGTCGGTGTTATCAAACGGGGCCAGCATCCTTGACGATGGGGCCGTACCTACTATTGCAATCTTCATATCTTGTGACTCCCTGATAAAAAAATCCTGAGAACCCCCGCCGCGATTGCTCACAGTCGGGGGCCTCAGGAAGTCAAGACTTAGGTAGTTTGCAACGCAACGAGGGGTTGCGATGCGGTGGCACTTGTCGAGAACAAGATAGCCGAGTCGTGACGACTGAAAGCGACCCAACCAACTTGATCGGAGACCGCGAGGGCCTGATCGTTTCGACGGATGCGAAGGTTCGCAACGTCGCGGATGATGTGCTTTGAGAAGTCACCAGCAACCAGAATTTTAGCGGCAGCGGCGGTGCTGCTGGCCGTCATGTCCTGGTTGATGTTTACCGGCGTTCCGAGAATCAAGTTCGGAGCGTCATCCCGCAGCGACGCTTGCCAGAGAGGTACGCCGTCGCTTGAGACCAATTTCCTCAATTCGCTCAGGATGCCATCGTTGCATTGAAACGCAAAGCTCGGCGAGCGACGGTATGCCGGGTCAACACTGTGGTAAAGGTCAACAATGTTATTCAGGGTGATGTCGCCACCCGTTGCGGTCGATCCCGTTACGGTCACGACTGCTGCGTGAACCGCACCCTTCGGCTGGCTCGATCCGGTGCCGTTCGTGAAGCTGGCGTTGGTGCCCCTGGCGATTCTTTCGCCAATGGCGTCGCCCACGAATTGCTCAAGATTGATGGCCGTATCTTCAAGTAGTTCAGCCGAACTGACAACATAACTGCTCCACTTGTAGGACCCCAGCACGGTTTGGCTGAAAGTCAGCGATTGAATCGTGACTGTACTGCCTTCGGTGATAAGCGAGGCCGAGTTCGTGGTGTCGTCGGACTGCGGAATCGGAAGGTCATTTCCCGCCGCCGTGCGAATGACACGACTCACCAAACGCTGCCCACCAAATTCGAGGAGAGCCCGTTCGACTGATCCCATCAAGGAGTTGTCGTTGGCAACCGTGAAGCCGCCCGCCGCGTTAGTCAAAGACTGTGCGGTAGTGGCTCGGTAGGTAATATGCTCGTTGATACGGGCGCGGAGTTCGTCCTCGCTTCGCACCTGACGGCTGAGCAGTTCCAGGCCAAACTCAGGAGAGCGGAGATCGACGCCACAAGCCTTCGCAGCATCGGCCCATTCGGAACGCACGGCAGAAGGTTGCCCGCCAAAACACCAAGCACGAAACGCATTTTGACGCATTTCGTTGGTGATGACGTTCTTAGTTTGCGCTGCCTTTTTTTCGTGCCAGTTCGATTCCTCGATCCCGGCATTCCTGGCATCGTTCACCAGAGCGTTCTTTTCCTGGCGCTCAGCGTCTGCGGCCGCAGAGCCAAGGCGATCAATTTCCTTTTCGAGCTTGTCAAATTCGGCTCGCTTGTCGTTTGTCCAGCCGCTAGCGTTGGCTTCGCGCACAATCTTATTGAGGCGATCGGCCAGCGGGAGGCGTTGTCGTTTCAAGTTAAGAGAATCCATTTTTCTATTTTCCAATTCGTCGAGGTACAAAAAAAAGGCGCACCGCGACTAGTACAATTTGTCCAGTCCTGCGTGCGCCTTCTGAGAGTACGTTTGGCAGTTTTATATGTTGCACCGCTCCGCGCTTAGGCTTTGCGATGGCAGAGAGAATAGCAGGAATCGCCCGCCAGGTCAATCATTTATAATTCGAATTTTGGCAGCGGCAACTCTGGCTCGCCTCGCGTAATGTTCGGCGATCTGTTCCAGAATTTCGTTTCGGCTTGCTTCTTCTTCTTCCGGTACGTCCTCGTCTGGTTCCTCGTCGGCCGGTTCCTCGTCGTGTAAAGCGAAAACGACCGTAAGCGTCCCCGCTTCCTCGTCAACTTCGTGGCTTACGATGTGCCGCTTGTTTAACGCAGAGCGGGCGTATGCTTCCTCGTCGGCCTCTGGTTCCGCTTCCGGCTCGTCAGTTTCGTCGGACTCTACCTTCACACAACTGTTAGCTTCTTCGTCGTATTCCCAACCATCGGGGCACTCGCCATCGACCGGCTCAGGTGCTTCGCCTTCTTCCTCTTGCCGTGGCATCTTCGCGCTAATCAGATCGCTGATTTCGTCGAGGTCTGAGAAGTCCTGCGCAAGTTGTTTTTTCCATTGCTCGTAACTGGCCCGCGCTTCTTCTGCGGCGCGAGCGTTGACGGTCGTGCTGCGGTATGCTGGGGTCGTCACTGGCGACACATCAACTATCGCATCGACCTTATGAATCTCTCGCACTTCTGTCTTGCCGTCCATTCGCCACGTCTCCCCATTCTTGGCGACCTGAAAAGCAAAACTGGACCCGCCAAAATTTCCAGCTTCGACGTTAGCAAGAGCGTCACGCCCTGCGGTTGTGTCTGAGGGTGTCGCCTCATAGTGTAGCCCGTTGTCGTCAACGGACAGTTTGAGCGTTTTTGCCTTCGTGCGAGCGAACACCAACGATGGATCGTGGTTAATCGCCGCATATACGTCCTGCCCTCGGTCCTTGGTCCCGCCTTGGTTTCGGCCGAGTGCCCGCTTGAAAGCTCCCGGCATGATGCGCTCCTTGACTCCTGGCATGCCGTAGCCCGCGAGATCGTACTCGGTTCCCGCATCGCCTTCGCGGTAGAATACCGCAGCGGTGCCGGTGATCTTTTTCTTCGATCCGGTGCCTTCGACTCGCACCTCAGATTCTAGCAGTCGTCTTTCCATTTTTATCTCGCTAGGTTGTGAACAATTCTTGCCACGTCTGCCGACGCTTCTGAAACTCGTATCGGTAGATCAGCCTGAGTCGCGCCGTCTGCTGCTGCCGCGTAACGGTCAGAGATTGTAGCAAAAAAGCTCGTCAGAATGTTTGTATGTATTTCTGCGGGCGTGTCTTTTTTGACCGCCGCAAATAAATTGGTGGCCGGTTCAAGGTTGCGGCCGATGATCCGCTGATGCCGTTCTTCGATCTGCCCTCGCCACTCGTTGTACCTTTTAAGATCGCCGTGCTTGGCTCTTGTTTTAGCATCTGCGGCAATCCGCTCGGCTGATCGTTTTAGCTCGCTGGAAAGCACCTGCGCGGCTGCTGCTGCGATGTCGCCGTCGGTCGGTTCGTCTGCTGGTTCGGCTGCCGGTTCCTCGTCGGGCTGGTCGCCAACGGTTCCCATATTGAGCGGGATTCTGAAAACGTCGCCCTGGCCGTCAGGGAGCGGCGGCATATTCATTTTATCGCGGGCCTCGTCTGGCGTGAGTAGGCCATTGTTTACCTGAGCGATCAACGCATTTGTGAACGTCGTCAGGTCGGGCCGCTCGATCTGTTCTTTGTCAAACTCGATAACGTGGCTCCGGCGTTCCTTCTCCGCTGGCGTCAGGAGTTTTTTATAACATTCAGATTCCCAATTTGTCAGCGGGTCCTGTAGGTCTCGCAGAAAATTGCGATTCTCGACTTCGAGCGATGCGAAGCTGGTTCTCGTCGGATCGCCGAGGTAGTGGCTCGATATGCCGATCATCGAGGCGACTTGCTTAATTTCAAATTCCCGCGTCGCCAGCATTTCCGCATCGTTGGGCGATACGCTGAAACTCTTGAGTTGTGCCCCGTTTTCCAATAACGCGGGCTGATGTGCGTTGTCAATTCCTTTGTGCCGCTTGCCCCACATCGCACGAAAACGCTCGACCGCTTCCTTATTTCGCAGCGAGCCCGGCAGCTCAATTACAGTTTGAGGTGCCGCCCCATTTTTGAAGAAAACGCTTTGCCATTTTTGCGCAGCGAGCCCGAGGCCGATGGATTCCTTGAGAACGTCTGTGATTCCGAGGCCGTTGATCCCATCCCACGACAGCCCTTTGATGTGAAGAATGTTGTCGGGGAGTTCCACGATCATCTGGCCGTTATTTACCAGCGAATAGCCGAGCCGCCCATTCTCTCGGAATGGCATAACGTCGGCAGGGTCCAGCGGTATCAATTCTGTCGGCTGACCAAACTCGTCGCGGGCGATCAACGCAAACCCGCCGCCCGCGAGGATCGCGTGAGACTCTAAAAGCGACTTGAACGCCTTGGCACTCTGCTCGCTGTTCGGTTGCTCTCTGAGCAGGCGCTGGGCGGGGTGCTGCTCGTCGATCTCTTTACCTACGCCTGAGCGTTTCATCACGTTGAGCGGCAACCGGCCAACCGTTCCGGCTCGGATGTTGACGCCCCGCCAGACCGCAGGATAGCCAAGGGCCGTGTCGGGGGTGACTGCGACGCCTGCCGATGACTCCCCACCTACTCCCAAAACTCGGCTGATGGTTGCGGTATTTAACGGCACCGCTGGTATCTGTTCTGCTCGCTGAAATATTCGACTAAGAATCATCTAGGTGCGCTCCGTGCGATTGCAATGGCAAGGGCTGCAACGACCGCCCCCGAAAATATCCAGGACGCAGGCGGGTAAATCTGCCAAAGTCCAAAACTAATTGAACCAACGCCAGCGAGTAGAACCGCGTCACGCAAGACTTCCAGCATAGTACGCCTCGATCTGTTTTTTTTGTTGCTCCGTGACTTGCGGAGAGCCTGCCCCCGTTTTGTGCAAGTGCCTTATTTTTCGCTTGCATCCGTGCCGCCTTAGAATCGCGTTGATTGTTTTGGTGTCGCTGATGTTGACCGTTTGCACATTGTCTAAAAGCCACCAGCGAAACCGTCCTGCCGCGTTATAATCTGGCCTCGCCCATTTTGCGATGTCTTGGCAGTACCAGTCGTTAAACGGTTCGATGCCCGACTTGATATATTCATCGAATGATCGCTCCCAACAAAACGCATCTGCGGGGTGCCGCCATGCTACTCGGTCGCCGTCCTTGTAGTATCGCCGCCGCCAGAAGTTCCACTTTGACCACTCGCATTCTACTGGATTGCGAATTGTAGCAAAAACCTCGCGGAAACTGTTGAGCGGTCGGCCAACAAATTGCTCGAAGTCTGCCGCCCTGATATGGCCGATGGGCGCCCCCGGTTTGCGGTCTTTCCGCTTCTGCCCTGGCTCCGTGTAGCCTGGCAATCCGGCCCTCGCTGCTTCGGTCACTGACAGCCCGCCACATTTTGGAATATGCAAATAGCAGAGCGTTTCGTTGTAGAAAACCGGCATCAGTTAATCGCCTCCGCTGTTCGGACCCATTCGACGAGTTGCCGCAGGCCAGGTTCTTCGAGACTTGCTGCGTGGTCGGTTCCAGGTTGCGCTCTGTTCTTCGTAACGTGTACCTCAAGCAGATCGGCGGCGCGTCCTATCGCTGCGATTGCCGGAGCCTTGACTCCTGCGCTGTGGTCGCTGTACCCGACCGGACAACCGAATCTTTTTTTCAGTTGCTCGATGCGGGCCAGGTGTACCGATTCCAGCGGGCAGGGGTATTCGGAGACACAGTACATCAGGGCGACGGGTGCCAGCTTGCTTGCCGCGTTGTATGTTCGCTCGATTGCTCGGTCGTTTTTCGCCATGCCCGTCGATATAATAACCGGCTTGCCCGTCGATGCTACCGCTTCAACCAGTTCCAGATTAGCCATGTCCTTGCTGGCAATTTTGTAAAACTGGCACCAGTCGTCCCGCTCTAACGCTTCGAGGCGACTGATTGCGCAGACGGTACAAAACAACGCGGCTAAGTTGTCGTTGTAGCGGTGCCGATCTTTCAGCGATAGAAAATCATCATGGCCGAGATCGAGGTGCTGGCGGTGTTCTCGGTACGTTCGACCAAAACTGTTGCGATGCTGGTACGGCTGATTGAGCCGTTGCTCGCTGAATTCTTCGAGGCAGTCGCGGGCCTGTAATTTGACCGCATCGACTCCGCACCCTGCGGCCATCTGGATAAGGCGCACGGCATGGTATAAATCGCCCTGATGATTCTGGCCGATCTCCGCGATTATGTAGCAGGGCTGTCCTTGCCCTATGTGCTTGCTTCCAAGTTGCATTGCTCTGTCATCCTGAACGCTACGCGGGCAAGGTCGGCCGGAGTATCGACGACCGTGGTAAACGGTTGGCCGTCAAGGTCGATCCAATGAGACAGCCCGCCCGCGTATGCTGCGACTGTAACATGCTCGCTGATCGTTGCCCAGAGGTGGAGAACCTGCGAAGTAAACGCTTCCGGCGCGGCGTACTTTGTGAGAACGCTCGGCGTCGACTCGAATTTATATCCAACGTAATCGGTTGGGATTGCTTCCTTTTTTATCTGAGCATCTTTGAGAGCGATTACGGCGCGGTCGATCATAGTGGGCAGGATCATTGGAGAATCGCCGTTGACTCGCACAATGTACTTGCTCGGATATTCTTCGGCAGTTGCCGCGAGTCGATCCAGTACGCGATCTTCGCTGACGTTTGGAGTACAGTATTTGACTCGGTTCTTGTCGAGCCAGTCGATCAGAGGTCGGTTGCTCTTTGCCTTCGATGTGCTAACGACAACCTCATCGACCATCACCGATTGGCAGCAACGCTCAATAACGTGTTGTAGGACCGGCTTGCCGTGGATTTCTTTTAGCATTTTGCCGGGAAATCGCTTGCTCCCGTAGCGGGCAGGAATTATGCAGAGCGTGTCAATCATTCCAGAGCGTCCCGATGTTTGTAAAGTCATCTACCATTTGAGTCGATGCTAGTTTAATCGCCATTATAGCCGCAACGATGCCGTCAATTTTCTTGCCGCTCGCTCCGTGCTTCGGCCTGATCGGTTTGATGTTCCCGCTGGTGTCCGTATACACCTCGCAGTTGTTCGCCATCCACTTGGCAACCGGATTATCGAGGTGCTGTAGTTTGCCGTCAATCACGCATCGCTCAAGCTCCCGCGATGGTTCAGACAGCCCGCCGACGCCCTGCGAGACTTTGACCATCGACAAGCCCTCCTGCTCTAACTTTTGAGCGGTTGCCGTGGCATTCCAAGCATCGTAGCCGATATGCTCGATCAGGTATTTGTCGGCGTCTGCTAGTATCTCGCTCACAATAACGTCGTAATCAATTGTGTTGCCTGGCGTGGCGATAACGTGGCCGTCCTTGATCCAGGCCGAATAGGGCACGCGGTCAACCTTCTCAATCTCTCGCATCCGTTCCTCTGGAATAAAAAACTTCCACTGCAAAACGTAGCCGTTTTCTCGCAGGCCGCAAACGCACCACGCGGCGATGTCTGTGGTGCTGGCGAGATCGAGCCCGCCGCATACCTGCTGCCCTTCCTCGATTGGCCCCTCGTTGTCGCAGGCGTTCCACTTTTCCATTGTCAGCCATCGCGTTGACTGTTGGGTGTGTTCGTTCAAAAACAAACGCCGAAAATCGTTTTCTAGGCGGCGGTTCTCTTTCGCTCGCTTGGCTTGCTGGCGTAGGCTGTCGAGACTGCGGAAGTCTCCGAGGGCAGGGTTGACTCGGTGCCATACCTTCTCGTCTTGCCAGTCCTCGCCTTTTTTTATTTCGTAAATGATCGGCAAGTACGTCGGGTCATCAATTACGCCATCGCGTACCTTGCAGGCGTAATTGTACAACTCCCACTCAAGAGATTCGGGCTCGTAAACGCCTGCGGTTGTGATGCTGATAAATAGCGGCTCTGTGCGTGTCGCTGATCCGGTCGTTAGTGCTGTCCAAAGATCGGGACGCGGCCAGCAATGCAACTCGTCGCCGATGACGACGCTCGGCGAATATCCGTGTTGACTACTGGCAACGCTCGACAACGACGCAAACACCGAGCCCGTTTTTTTGTTGATGATTCGCTTCTGGTTTGCAACGATTTTAGACAACCGCATCAGATGGGGGTTCGCCTCGATCATCCCCTGCATTTTCTTAAAAATGATGCCCGCCTGCTCTCGTTCCGATGCCGCTGAGTACACCTCCAACTGCTTCGGGTCGCAGTATAAAAAAAAGCAACAGATGGCGGCTGCCAATTCTGTCTTGGCATTCTTGCGAGGCAACCAGATGCCCGCCTCCCGGTACTGCCGCGTGCCGTCCTCGTTGCGGGTGTCGAATATCTTGCGCAGAATGTTTTTCTGCCAGTCCCGCAAGATAAACGGCTTGCCAGCGTAATCGCCGGAAAGGGTCAGGCTCTCGATGAATTTTATAGCTCTTTCGCTTGGCTTCATGCGAGCAACTGTAGAAAATCGTCGTGGTCGTCCGTGTCTCGCTGTAACGCGATGCGAGCCCGACTCGAAGGCGTCAGGCCCATCTCGGTAAGCAGTTTTAGTACCTCGTCTTTGTACTTATGAAGCTCGACGCTGTACGCATTGCGGCGGGTCTGTAGGTTGCCGTCTTTGTCCACGAACGCCGACGCCTGCTTGAATTTTTTGACGTTGGCAACCGCTTGCCGGTAATTGGCGTAAGTCTCGCAGTACAATTCGAGCGTTACCTGATACGTCGCCGACCATAGGCCAGCAGCCCGTAACACTTGCTCAATACTTTGCCACGCTTCGACTTCAATCCCTTCGAAGCGGTCAGGCATTGCTGGATCATCTGGCGACGTTGGCGGCGGTTCGTTTTTGAACCGTTGCGGGTTTTTCAGATGCCGCCCCTCGGCAATTTGTACTTCTCGCGGTTTCGGTTTGCGGCCTCTGGTCATTCCCTGCTCGCTTTTTGTTTTTGGAGCGTGCGGGTCGGAATTGCACCGCCCTTTCCCACCTGGTCGGCGGGCGTGTCGCTGTCTACACTTCGCACGCGAGATTCCCCTTTATACATGCCCGCACCCCGTCGGGATATTTCCGTAAACGGCATTTCTGGCACCGTGAGCCGCTTGCGTGCCGTCGGGTCGAGAAAATAGACGTACCTTAACTGGAATCCAGGCAGCGGAACCGCTCCTGCTTTTTTGGCGTAGGCAGAGCCGTATTCTCCATTTTTGCCGATGTGGTTTGAGTTATCCAGTGTTTTTCGGGCAATAACCGAGCCGTCAGGCATTCTTAGCATTTGTTTGTTTGTTTTGATCGACGTCAGGACGAAACCGCTGGCCCGGTAAATCGTCCCGTCTCCGCATTGCGTCGCATCCGCAAACGAGACGCACCATTGAATTTGAGGGTATTGTTTTTTTATCCAACGAAACGCGAACCCCAACGCCCGGCTCTCGCCGTTGCGAGGCAACCAGTCGGCAAACGCCATTCGGTTAAGCTCAATAAATCCGTTCCACGGTGTCCCTTTGACAAGTTTCTGTGTTTTTCGTTTGTCGATTGACGGGCCAAACTGCATTGCTCCGCCACATTTACCATCCAGAAAAACGCCAAGATGCAGTTGGCTGTTCTGTGTGCATTTGCCGCTGTAATGTAGCGACCGAATAACTCGCCTCGCGTCCTTGGAAGTAATCGGTTTTACAATGATTTTTTTAGCTTGTCCCAAGGTACGCCTCCACAATCCGAGCTAATGCGTTTCCGTTGCTGTTGTCGTTTCCCGTATCCACAAACGGACCCGCTTTTTTTGCTGTTTCTATTGCCCGTTTCACATCCTGCGCCTGATCATCCGATAGCATAAACGCCATCTGTTGAAATGGCACGCGGTCGCCGCTTTGTAATTCAGGAGCCATAGTTTCGGACACTTGGAAAACGCCAACCGCCTCGCTCATTTCCGCGAGCATCGCATCGAGTTCTTTGTTGTCAATCTCGACCGATTCGAGCAACTGCTCAAGCTGGAAACTGTTTGCCTCAGCCAGTTCCGCAAGCGGGTCGTGCGTCAAGAGAATCTTGTCGGCCTCTGATTCGTCAACGTCTAGGATCAAGACCGGCACAATTTCGTCGGAGGCGATCTCTTTGCGTAGGTGCCCGTCGATCAACTCAAGCCCGTCGGCTGTCTCCCTAGCCAGGACCGCATCGGCCCATCCGACCTCAGACAAAACGCCATCCATCGCGGCCGCTTGGCCCTCTGGATGCGTTCGCCAGTTCTTTGGGTTCGCCTTGAGTTCCGACGCAGGGACTCGGCGAAGCTCCCTAATCCGATCTCGATATTTGTTGGGCATCCTTGCTGACTCCTGCGAGGTAATCGGCGGCGATCAATTCCAAGCACCGG
>CEON01047638.1_pt1 | contig 31816 bp, 40 predicted proteins | sample 530291 | NCBI WGS metagenome assembly CEON01 (sample SAMEA2619888, study PRJEB7988) | marine metagenome | biome: marine biome (ENVO:00000447); feature: surface water layer (ENVO:00002042); material: "saline water (ENVO:00002010), including plankton (ENVO:xxxxxxxx)" | depth 5 m
TTAAACTTGCAATTTCCTAACAAAAAAGAGGTCAGAATAAATGCGAGACATACGTTTGCGGGGCATTCTATGTGGAATACTGCGCATGGATTATCAAAAGCTGTTCAGATGGGTTGGAGAGACCATGTACTTACTGCTGGTCATACTCACGTTTCTGGTTACCAAGTTCTTAAGGATCCTGCTTCGGGTTTGGTTAGTCATGTTATCCGAATTGCCAGCTACAAAGAAATAGATAGGTATGCTGCGGAAAAAGGTTTGCCTGATCAAAACATTTTTAAATGTCCTGTAACTATTATAGACCCACAGTATGATGACAATGATCCTAGATTGATTACAACTATTTTTGATCCATTTGAAGGAGCTGAGTACTTGCAATGGAAAAGAGCAAAATATGGCTTATGAAAAATACGAAGAAACTGAAGACATCATTGATTGGGATGCTGTTTCCAAACAACCATTGTATTACAGAAATGCAATAATAAAGGGAAAGAGAAAACCACCAATGAAAAAAATAATACGCAAAGGTAAGCGTAGAGAGGAAAAGAGAGATGCCTAGAGCAAAGAAAAAAGGTTTGTACGCAAATATTCACGCTAAACGTAGACGTATAAAAGCTGGTTCTGGTGAAAAAATGAGAAAACCAGGAACTAAAGGTGCGCCTACTAAAGCACAATTTAAAAGAGCAGCTAAAACTGCAAAGAAAAGAACAAGGAAAAGAAGATAATGGCTAAATCACCTGCATGGCAACGCAAAGAAGGAAAATCACCGAGCGGTGGATTAAATGCTAAAGGTAGGGCTAGTTACAAAGGTGGTACATTAAAAGCACCTGTAACTCAAAAGAATCCTAAAGGTAAAGCTAAGTCTAGACGTGCATCATTTTGCGCAAGAATGTGTGGAATGAAAAAACGATTGACTGGTAAAAAAACCGCTAATGATCCTAACTCAAGAATAAATAAAGCATTGAGAAAATGGAGATGCAAATGTCGATAGAGACACAACAAGAAGAACAAAGACGTATTGAAGACGAAATTGTTGATAACTGGAACTATGAAGACGCAGAAGCTATTATAGATTTAGCTGATGTAACGGAAGAATATTTAGAAGAAGATGCCTAAGAAAAGTATAGAAATAAATCCGTTTGATGGCGGACTAAATAATTACGCAGATGCGCGTGATATAAAAGAAAATGAATTAGCTGTTGCTACTAATGTTGATACTGATCAACCTGGTCGCATTAAAATGGGAAAAAGAATAAAAGATGTTTCTGTTAGAACTGGACCAGGAAACGTAGCAGAAGGCAAAGGATTATTTCAATATAATTCTGATTACAATACTTCTAATGCTGGAGTGCCTACAGAGTATCAGTTGCTATATGACAACAATACATTGTATAGAAGAGATGCTGATTCTACTAATTTTACTTCTATATCATCTTTAGGATCTGCCTACAATCCTGTTTATTTTTCTTTGGATGGTAATGTAAGATTTGCAGATGGAGACCATGCTTCTGATACTAAGTTTATTGGAGTAACTAATGTTGATAATTTTAGTTTAAATCAAGCTCCTGCATTAACTATAGTTAACAGTTATATAGATCCACCAACAGATGGTGATTTAACTAGAGATCCTGCTGATTCAACAGCTGCTCCAAGCAGTCAAAATGATAATTATATAGATATGATTGTTAAACAAAAGACTGGGTCTACTACTGACTGGTTCACTTTTGATGGTTCTGATAGTAGCGATAAACAATTAACAAATATTAGAAATCGTGCATATAGCAGTAATTTAGCTACAGCAGTTGCAGCTGATGTTACAGAAGCAAATATAAACACTAGCGCTTTAATAGACACAAGCCACACGCTAAACGGAGCTAGTGTAAGTGCTTCAAGTGGAGAATATTATCATGTTGATAAAGGAGATAGTGGAGTTGACTTTAGTGAATGTAAAATAACATTTGCTTCAGGTCAAGATACATCATTTGAAGATAAAAGTATATTTTTTGATGTGTATGTACCTTCTGGAACTAAAAACAATATGCAAAGCACAGCTCTAATTGTAGAAGTTGGTAATCAAGAGTCAGATCATTATACATACAATATAGCTAACTCACAAATTACAGCAGACCAATGGACTACATTAGAATTAAAATTTGGACAACATGACAGCCAAGATGGTAGTCCAAATGCAAGCGGAATATTGTATTTTAAAGTAACAGCTAAGTTTCAGGGTAATGGCACAACTAATACAGATTGGGGTATTGATAGTTTAAAAACTGGAGATATAACAGTTGGTACATGGAATGGTAGATACAGATTTTTTTATAGCTGGATATATGATAAAACTCAAGAAAGCATTCCTTTTAAGTTTAATGGTCAATCTACTTATTACGAAGTAGAAAATAAAATATTACAGTTTAGAGCGCATCTAAAACTTAGCAGCAGTCCTGGAGATAACGATAGAATAACTGGCGCTAATGTATATTATGTAGAATATGATCTAGATGACAACCCTTTAGATACTGATAAAAAACTATTGTTAGAAATAGATGTAGAAAGTGGCATAAAAAAAGTTGGAGCTGAAACATTTGAAGCTTGGGGAACTGCTGCTGGAAGTAATACAGGTTACGAAGCTCCACGGAATAGTGGGCATACTGCATTTGTACAAGTATTTGATCCTAGTGTATTAGAAACATTTTCTACGAGAGCTGGATATGAAGAATATGATAAGCTTAAAAAAATGAAATACTCTACTGGTTTAGTTATGAATAGAAGAGCATATGTAGGTAATGTAAAAATTACAGATCAAAATAGCAAAGACATAGTATACTCTGATCGCATATACAAATCAGAACCTAATATGATAGATGTGTTTACAGAAAATTCTTATGTAGATGTTGCTATAAATGACGGAGAAAAAGTAACAGCTCTTGCTAATCTTGGAGATATGTTATTGCAATACAAAGAAAGATCTATGTATATAATAAACTGTACTCAAGAAATAGAATATTTAGAAGACAAGTATGAGTTTAGAGGCGTTTGGGGTCAGGCAGCTGTATGTACAACAGATTCTGGAATTATGTGGGTAAACAAATATGGATTGTTTTTGTACAATGGAAGACAGGTCCTTTCTTTGATTGATAAAAAAATAGATCCACAGTATTGGAATGACAATATTGGAACTAAACCGATTATTGGATTTGAACCAATAAGTAGGACTATTTTGGTCGTAGGTAGCTCAGATGCAGCAGATAGCAATCAACAAAACGGTTTTGTTTATTCTTTAGTTTCTGAAGGTTTTAATTTTATATCGGGAAGTTCATCAGGGTATAATTTGTTTACTAATGATATGACAAATCTTGTTAACAGCAACGATGGTACATTGAGTTGGTATATAGATTCTGGAAGTGATGTTAGAGAACAAAAATGGTATACGGCAGAAAACAATACCTACATAGAAATACTTACAAGAGATCAAGATTTTAAAGATCCTGCTAGACGTAAAATGGTTAAAAATGTATATATAACTTATAAACTTCCTAATGGCGAAGGCGTTCCTACTGTTAAATTTAGAACTAATGGTGGGACTACTGATTATAATTTTGATGCAGCAATGTCAGATAATCATAGTGATTGGTATACGCAAATATTAAAACCAGCAACATCAGCTCAAGCTAACAATGTATATAGCTTTCAGGTGCGTTTATTTGGGGCAACAGGCAAAGGTTTTGAAATAAACGACATCAATGTCGTCTACAGAGATAAGGTGCTTAAATAATGCCAAATAAAGAAGCAAAGCAAAGAAAACGTATGCGTAGGTTAAAAACTAAACAAATTAAAGAACGCAAAGCAAAATTGCGTAGACTGAGAAAAGATGCCAAGCGATAAGCAAACAAGAAGACAAAGACATCAAGCGCAAGTAAAAACGCAAACTGGTAAAGCAATACGAGGAGCGCAAGCTACTGAATTTGTTAAAGGTTCTGGTTTTCGCAAAACTGAGTTTATTGGTGGCAAAAAGTTTTTTACACCTATGAGTTCTGACCCTAATGCATCTGGAGCTGGTGGAGATGTTACTAATATAACTGTAACAGGTTCTAGTGGTGCTGGTGGCGATGTTAAATCTGATGGTACTGTGCATTTTACAGCTCCACAAACTGGTGTAGCACCTACTTCTGATTTACATTTAGCTACAAAAAAATATGTAGATGATAATGCTACAGATTTTAGTTTTACTGGAGACATTACTGGTGGTAGTGGCTCTGCTACAATAAACGCTACAATAGCTAATAATGCAGTAGAAAACTCTATGATGGCTGATAACTCTGTAAACACATCAGAGCTTGTCAATAACTCTGTAACTGTTGATAAACTTCAACAAGTTGCTACTGATACATTTTTAGGAAGAGATAGTTCTGGCACTGGTAACGTTGAAGTTTTATCTCTTGATGACGTAGAAGCTATGTTGCAATTAAATACATATTTGCAATCTGCTAGTACAAATAGTTTAACTGATATGACAACAAGCAATCCTTCTGCTGGTCATTATCTTAGATACAATGGAACAAACTATGTAAATACTACACTGCAAGTGGGAGATATATCTGGATTGCAAGCAAGTCAAATACCAGCATTAGCTACAAGCAAAATAACAAGTGGTACGTTTGCAGATGCTCGAATATCTCAAGGTAGTGTAACGCAACATATAGCAGCAATTAAATCTACAGGTAATTTTATGACTGGATTTGATTTGCACCCAGATATTGCAGTAACTGATCAACAAATAATAAAAATTGTTACACAACAAGGAAGCTATGGAACAGGTACAGTAAGTACTAGTGGTAATGTTCATACGATAACATTAAATGCTCAAGATACCAACACAAATACAAATCAGCTCACTACATTTACATTAACTGCTGATAGTGGAAGCAATCAAACTATAGCTCATGGTAATACGCTTGACATAGAAGGTGGTTCTGCTATATCTACTGTTGTAGGTTCAACAGATAAAGTAACAATTAATGCTACTGGCAACTTACCCACACTAGCAGGGCTAAGTGCAACTACTGGTAATTTTATAGTAGGTAGTAGTGGTACGTTTACAGTGCAAAGTGGAGCTACTGCTAGAGCTAGTCTTGGTCTAGGTACTGCTGCAACATCAAACACTAGTGCGTTTTTAGCGGCTGATGCTACTGGAGCAAACAGTTGGGCTGTTAGTGGAACTTTATCTGGTGGAAAGGTTCTTGCAAATACAAACAATACTAACTATGATTTGAATGTTGGAACTAATGGCGCTGGTATTTATGGTACAACGTATATATTTAATTCTGGTTTGTACGGTTATCATACTAGTACTAATAGTTATTTACAATTTCAAAATGATAGTAATGTTGGTTACATAAGAATGTCTGCTTCTGGTGGAGCGGGGGCTAGTTACAAAGGATTAACTATTGATGCTGGAGGAACAGGTAATGACTCTGGTAGGGTAAAAATAGACACTCAGCTAGGTGTAAATATTACCGATACAAACAATTGGAGTACAACTCCTTCTGCAAAATTAGTAGTAGGTAAAATATTAAACAATACATCTAGTGCGGCTGTTCAGATAAATGGAGGAATGAGATGTGTTAGTTGGGTTGTTCTGCACGATTCAAGCAATCTTAACAATTCTGTTTATTGGTATTATACTAGTGGTGGCTTACGAACTGGAGCTGAAGGCAGTGCTGGTCAAAATGTATATGCTGGAGGAGATGTAGTAGCCTATTTTTCTTCTGATCCTAGACTGAAAACAAATAAAAAAAGAATTGAAAAACCATTAACTTTATTATCAAAAATTAATGGATATACTTTTAATTGGAAAAAATATGCATCAAAATTTGGTTCTCATCTTGTAGGAAAAGACTATGGAGTTATGGCAAATGAAATAGAAGAAGTAATGCCAGAACTTGTAGAAGACAGAGATAATGGGTATAAAGGTGTTAAGTATGAAAAAATTGTACCTTTGCTTATCGAATGCATAAAAGAGCAACAAGTGCAAATAGATCAATTGAAAAAATGGAAAGAAAATAAGAAATGGATATAATTAAAAATTATAAAGCTATGAAAGCTGGTAGCAAAATTAGTGTTGCAACAACAAATACTGATACTGTGTTTTCTGTAACAAGAAAAGTTTTTGACGTTGACACAGGAGCTGCTAAAGATGATAGAGTTGAAGATGTTGTTATGGAATTTGTTAACTCTAGAATAGCTCAATGTCAAGCTGAGATTGATGCTTGGACAGCAGAAAAAGCAGATTTAGAACAATTTAAAACAGATGCAGAGGCTTTATAATGCCTTTGCCAAGCTCAGGACAAATATCTATTAAAGACATTTATAATGAAGCAGTGGGTACTGGTGGTCAAGGTAACACTCCAAGCAGTATACACATATCAGCAGGTTTAACAGAAATAAGTAACTTAGTCACATCTATTCTTTATGGTTATGGTGGCATAACAAGCCCAGCTGATGACCCAAATAATTTAAACGCATCAACACCCCATGCTTTTTCAGAGTTTTATGGTGTTGATTATTATGGCAACTAACAGGACAATATTATGGCATATAGATCAAATAGAAAAAGAACAGTTCAGGCGATAAATAAAAAATCGGCTGCTAATAAATCTTTTGTGCAGGATTATACAGAAGGTATATTTGCGCAAAAAGAATCTTTACAAAACTTAAAAGATTTAAACAAAAAAATAAAAATGTTAGATCGAGTTCAAAGCAGTATGGAGCTTTTGCCATTTATAAAAAGATACAATCAAAGCATTGCAGATGGCAATGTTTCTAGCAATGTACTGCAAACAGATTTGCTAAACACATATTTTAGTGGAAACCCTTTAACTAGTAGATTTTATAAAGATAAAGAAGACGGAGAATAAAAATGCATAATCCTACACATTTTTTAGAAAGATACGGTATGAACACAGTAGCACCTGAAAATGCTATATCGGGAGCAAGTGCTAATAATATGAAAGTAGGCAACAATGCTGTGGATCTATTTTATGAAAATATGGATAAATATAGCGCTAATCCTGTAGAAGTAGTTGGGACTAGGGGTCCACGCACTTCTTTAGAAATAAGAAATACTTCTAATCCAATGGGAATGCAACAATTAAGTGAAGTAAATTATTCTCCAACCTACACAACAGGAATAATAGATGATAGAGGAATACAAGAGATGGTTAGAAATACTGTTTCAGCTGGTGGAGATCTGGCTATGGAAGCAGTTAACCCTGTTGCAGTGCCAACTTTAGATTCTTTAAATAGAGATTCAATGCTTACTGCAAGCGAAGTCCCAGTACCAGAACAGCTAAAATCTGGAATAAATTTAAAAGAATTAAATAATCCAGGATTTAGTAAAATCCCGCAAGCAGCAGAAAAATTTTTAAGCAGTACTGGTGTGCAAGCTGGTATACCAATTGTAAAAAATTTAATGGCTATGGCTGGTCGTAGTAAACAAATAGATAACTTAGAAGATAGCAGAGATAGTATTATGAGCAGTATAAGCGGAATGGCTGAGCAAACCGCAGCTCAAAGAGAAGCGTCTGATCAATCTTTTAATGAGACTAGAAGGTCTATTGGTGCTAGCGTGGGTGACAAATTATTTTCTGCAATAGAAAACATAAGAAATGCCAGAACAAATATTGTATCTGGAACCAGAAAACAAAAAGAAGAAGATGTTTTAGATTCTGCAAGAACTAGAACTGACATGGCTATAGACGATGCATACACTAAAAAACTTTCAGCTGATGCTGCATTTGATGAAAGAATGTTTACAACAAGAGCTAAAGCAGAAAGCCAATTAAAAAGTATTAACAATCAAATAAGCGAACTAAGACGTAAACAGGCTATGGGTCCAGTAGATATGCTGCTAGATACAGCGCAAACTTTTGCTCCTCCTGGAGTAGGCTTGGCTATACAATACGGAAGAACTTTAATTTCATAAGAGGGCTAAAATGGCAAACGGGAATACACAATTAAGAAAAGCTACATTAGAGCGGCAAACTCAAATTAACAATGAAAGGAATGCGCGCAATCTTTTAGAAGATCAATTAAAACTTTTAAAAGACGTTACAGAACAAAATGATGAAGTTATTGAGGGTATATCAAAATATACTTTTAATAATGCGCAAACTATAGAAGAAGTTAATGAAGCTCAAAAACAAATAACGGGATTACAAGTTGGTGTTCCTATGTATGACAATTCTGTACTTATGACAGCTAAATCTTTAGATGCTAAAAAAAGAGAGATTGTAACAAAAAATAATATATCTAATAAAATAAATAGTATACTAAGCCAAGAAGAATGGACTCCTACTGGCAGAGAAATTGTAAGCGATTTAGAAAAAAATCTTGCTTCTGTAAGTAAAAGTATGACAGAAGAAGAAAGAGCGCTTTACAAAAGCAATATTCAAGTTATGAAAGACAGAAATTATTATCTTAATTCAAGAGAACTTTTTGATGCAGATCCTACCACTCTTGTTATTGATAGAAAAGATAATATGACTGATGTAGAATTTAGAAGCTATAAAGAAAGAATAGAACCAGCTATTTTAATGGCAGAAAAAACAGGAGATTTTGGTACATTAGCTGAATTATTAAAAACTTTACCTAAAGAGATGGTTGGCGATAGACGTGCTGCTGAAAAAGTTGCAAGAGATTTAGCAAAAACTGCTGTTGCAAATCAAACAGCTAAGGATAAAGCAACTGCAAAATTAAAAGAAGATCAAGATATAGCTAATGAAGATAAATTTGCAAATGAAGTAACTGCTAAGATTGAAAGAATTAGAGATAATATAAATCCTCAAAATGCTCCTTTATCTGGCGACAAATCAGACGCAACTTTAGTTACTATTATGAACAGAATAAAAAAACCATCTCAGTATACTATATCTACAAGTAAAGATAGAATTGGTTTTACTGATTATCGTGAAATGATAAACGACATTGATTTAGCAATTATAGAATCAATAAATGCTTCAAGTAATAAAGATATGTCACCAGAAACATGGAGAGAGGAATTTGCAGAGAATCCTCAATGGTCTTTATTGCCAGGAACAGATCCAAAGAAAAAACAAGATATAGATGATCTTATTAATGCAGCGTTGACTCCAGATGAAGGCGATGGAAAACCACGAAATATAGATGCAGATAATACATTTTATAAACAAACTGCAACAGAAGATGACGATGTTCCTGTAATGACAATGGGTTTAGAGATGCTAATACAACTTAGAGAACAATTACATCAAAAAGTTGCTAGTCCAGAATATAAAAAATCTCAGCAAGGTTACGGTAATTTTTTTGAAGAACCAAAAGGATAAATAATGGCTAACGGAACAATACCTCAAAATCTAGGCATACTGTTAAATAGTGTTGGTAGACTGCAAAAAGAAAAACAGGCAGAGCCTAACTTTGGCACTATAGAATTTGATCCAACTATTACATTACCAAGCACTGGAGAAAGCGCATATCAATCTACATTGTTTAATGAATTTGAAAGTGTATATAAAGATGTAACTGGACAAAATATAAGTTTAGCAAAAGGATCTGTTTACAGAGCAGCAATAAATTTAGACGATGAAGAAACAAAGAATACCTTAGGTATTTATAAAAATAACATTCTTGAAGCAGCTAATAGATCTCAAGAGTTTCGTGTTAATATGAATACCTCGCAAAAAGAAAAATTTGCTGAAGACTGGTCTAAAGTAATTTATGGTATTGATAGTTACTTAAAGCAAAATCTTCCAACTGACGCAGAAGAAAAAAAATTAATGAAAGAACGTTATAGTTCTATACTTCAGAATATATCTAACAATTTTCTTGGTCCAACAATTCAGTATGATGCATCAAGATATGCAAAAGATCAAAGCGTTGATAGTGTAGGTGATTTAGGAAAAAGAATAGTAGGTACAACCAAACTTTCAGTAGGTAGAGGACTACAAGCTAGTTCAAGTTTAGTCGGTAGGTTAGCCGATACTGTAGATGGTATGATGTTTGGCGTTGATAAAACTGTAGAAGAATGGACAGAGAGCGCTGATGTATTTGGTCAGGGTTTAGAAGAAACTGGTTTAAAAACTTTGCAAGAAGCAAAACCAGCTACTGGTAAATCAGCAATTCCTTTTTCAGAAATATTATCAGATGACAGTATTGGTGTTTTAGAAAAAGCTGCTACTTTTTTAAATCCAATGGAATTTGTACCAAGAGTCGCAGAGCAAATAGGACCGCAAGCTATAACAACAGGAGCATCTGTAATTGGTGGTGGTGGTTTTAGTTTGGCAGCAAGAGGTGCTGGTTTAATCACAAGATTAGGGTTTGGTTTAGCGGGAGCAGCTCCAGGTTTAACTGCTGGATATGTTTTAGAGTCTGGGGATGCATACGGATCTTCTAGGGATTTTTTAAAAGAATTAGTTGCAAAAGCCAAACAGGATGTAAAACGTATGTCGCCAGAAGAATACGCTGAAACGTATAAAATGGTTAATGTAGGTGGTGGACAAACAAAACCTGTGCATGAATTAAATGATAATGATATTGAATCTATTTCTAAAGCAATAGGTCAACAATATGCAAAAACAGCAACCGCAATAGAAGCGGCAGGCTCAGGTTTGCAAGCAGGTTTAATTGTAAGAAGAGCTGCTAAACTTTTAAATAAAGAACTTACATCATCTGTTGGCAGAAAATCATATGCAAAATATTTAACTAATAAAATATTTGATAATGTTTTAGGTGATGCAGCAAAAGGTGTTGTTACAGAAGGAACAACAGAAGCTATTCAAGCTTATATGCAAGAAACTTTACTAGCAAACTCTTTACCTCAGTATAAAAGGGATTTAGGTCAAGTTGTAGATTCTGCTATACAAGGTGGTTATTTTGGTGGAGGCATTCAGGTTGGAGTTTCAGGAGCAACATCTGTTGGAAAGAAAATTTATAATAGAGTAACAAGATCTAAAAATGTAGAAGAACACGCAAAACAAGCAGCTGATTTTAATAATGACGAAACACAAGATGATTTAATATTAGCTGGATCGTTTTTAAGACCAGGTGCAGATAAAATAGCTGAAGCTTTAAATATAAAAGAAGATATGGTTAATAAGCGTTTAGCTCGCGGTGTATCTAACAGAGTAAGTCAATTAGAAGAAAAACCTGAACAATTAGTTAATTTTTTAAAGAAAAGAAGAAGCGTTATAGAATCTTTCTTTGATTATGATGAAACCTCTTTAAGGTTTTCAGGCATTCTTACAGATAAACAAGTAGCAGAACTTTTAGGATCAAAGCCTAAGGTATCTGAAAAACCTGTTGCTACTAAAAAAGAAAAAAGAATATCTGATGCTGAAGTTAATAGAAACATTAGAGATCAACAGATTTCTATGGAAGCTAAATACGGTATAACTGATGACGCTTATAATTACAGTCAGGATGAAAGTTTTTTAAAATCAGAACCAAATGAAAATTTTGGTGATGATACAAGTGACGCTATAGATGAAAATTTTGATCAAATAGATCAGTTCGAATTAGAAGCTATAAAAGAAAGAAAAAAAGAATTAGAGAATCAACCTTTAAGTGTTTTAAAAATGAGTACTCAAGATAGAGATACTGAAATAGCTGAACTTGATAAACAAATAAAACAAATAGAAGGATCTTTATCTAAATCAAAAACAAAAGTTGATAGAACTCAGATGAAACAAAAATCTGCACGAGACAAGTTAATCAACAAATATAAACATTTACCTTTAAAAGTTTGGACAAAAGAAGAAAAAGCAGAAATAAATAAATTAAAGAATAAAAAAGATATTAGTGGTGAAGAGCTTAATTCTATTCAAAAAATGATAGAAGAAAAAACTGTTAGTTTTAAAGAAGAAATAAGTAAAAAAACTGGTATTAAAAAAGGCGATGTTGTTACTATAAAATCCACTATACCTATTGAAGGTATTAAAGGGAAAAAAGCAAAAGTTCTTTCTGTTAATGAACAAGATGTTTTTGTTGCAATTGATGGCAGCAAACAAAAGAGAAACATTAAATATTATAATATCGAAGGTCAACCTGACGTTGTTAAAAAAGAAAAAACAAACAAAGAGATAACTCAAGAAGCTAAAGAAAGCGCAAAAGCGGGTGCTAAAAAAGTTGTTTCTTTATCTTTGTTAGATGATATTGTAGCTCCAAGGGTTTACTCTAAAGATGTTTTAGATAATATGGGTAGAGAAAAACTTGAAAAAATTGCAAAGCAATATCTTTTAAACCCACAAGACTATGAAAATAATTCAGATCTTGTTTCTGCAATTGTAGACATACAACCTCGTGAAGAACTTCAGGGAGCTTTTGGCGCATTTAAAGTGGCAGGATTCTCAGAGCGTAAAAAATTAAGAAATATGTTTACACAGTTCTGGGTAGAAACAATACAAGACGTTGATCGGTATTCTGTAACAGATGAAGACTTTACTCATTGGGTTGAAGAAGCTGTTGCTCCTCTTTTGCCAGAACCTTTTAAATCAGAGTTCTATGATTGGGCTAATGATTTTAATCCTAATACTGTAAAAATTAGTAAAATGAGAAATGTTTTAAGGCAAATGGTTGGTATGCCTAGAATGGAACATACAAGAGCTGCTATAGAATCTTTTGAAGATCCTTTGCAAAACAACATTGAAAGATTTAAAGAAAATTTAGGTCAAGAGTTTAATCAGGGATCTGACATAGAAGCTACAAATTATAATAACATTAATTCTAAAATGTTTTATGAAGTTGGTGTAACAATACCAAATGCTACTATGAGCAAAATTACACAAATGGCTTATGATTTAAGCTTTGATGATTGGGTCAAAGAAATAAGTAAACCTGATTATGGTCTTTTAAATACAAGAACTGGAGATACTCCTTTTTCTTATGTTCAAAAACAAGCACCCCAAGCTAGGAGACTAAAGCAGTTTCATACAAGCAATCAATCTTTTAATAACATAGAAATTAATAGCGGGAACAGAGACATTGATAAGAATGAAACACCAGATAATAAAAGAGTTAATTTATATTTACCTCACATCAATGATGGGTTTGCTTATCCAGAAGTAAAAAGCGGCAAGCAAGACGGTATGACTTTGCCATCTGTTGCAAGACCTACTCAGTTAGAAAGATTAGCAAAATACGATTTAGAATATTTAAATGGATCTGACTTAGTAACAAGAAAAGGTAACGAATTTGATTTTAATACTCCCAGTTTTGATAAAACAAGATATGGTTTTCTTACTGGTCCTGAATATTTGCAATTGATGTCTACTGTTTTTTCCAAAGGCAAAACAAAAAGAGTTCCTGTTTTTATACGAGGCGACTCTGATAAGTTAGGTTTAGTACAAATAAAAGAACAAGATACTATTGATGCTGATAATTATAAAGACTATTGGCTAAAAGAAATGGATAATGAGAAACTTAGCAAAGAAGCAAAAGCTAATTTAAAAAAATTAGTTCCTTTATATTCTGGAGAAAAAATGACAACAGAACAAATGTCAGAAATATATGAAACTCCAGAGTTGTATAGAGCTGCTCAAATTGCAAGACATAAAGCATACAAAGCTATTATGACAGATAATTATCCTGAGCTTAGTGCGCATAAATTAATGCACAGAATAAAAATTCTTGATACACCAAGTTTGGTTGGCAAAGGAAGGGATAAAACATATAGAGTATTAAATATTGATGATGCTTTAAATCAAAAAATAAAAAAACCTTTATACACTGTCACTAGAATGGAAGATGGAACTTCTAGAAAGAAAAATTTAATTAAAATGATGGATGGTAAACTGCAATATGTAGGCGATGGACAGACAATTACGTCTGAAATAAACTTTCGCGAAGACTATCCTAATGAAGTTGGAGCTAATCCTAATGCCTTTAGAAGCAAAAATGTCATTACATGGCTAGATAATGAAGGGTTAATACTGGTTAAACACCAACAGATGGCGCATTCGCTAAATACGGGCGAAATAGCAACAGATCTGTATTATGGCGATGAAAAGATAGTTGAAATAAGAAAAGATGCCAAAAACTATGTAAATGTATATGGTGAAGATAGCAATGGAAACTTTTCTGTTTTAATTGACAGTCTTTTAACAACAGATGAAGCAAAAGTAGCTTTAGGTAAATACAAAAATTATGATTCTATATTTACTTTGCCTTCTGAAGCTGTTGGTCATATACAATTTGTCGAAGAAGATAAAGACAAAGCTCCTTTCCCAATGCAAACTGCTAATTATATTACAAGCGATAGCTATATACAGGAATTAAATAAGTTAATTGATGATGACAACAACAGTCAGTCTGCATCTTATTTAATTGATAAAATGTACGAGCTTTCAGATAACCCTGAGGGAATTAACAATTTTATTATTAACATGGAATCAAGTAATCCCGAAGCTATTCCCAGGCAGATTGTAGAAGCTGCTAAGGTAGGAGCTGGCAATCATCCTTCTCAGTTAGATTATTTTAAACAATTGATTAAAAACAAATTACTTACCAATGCAATGAAGCTAAAGCAAGATGGTGGTGTTTTAGATTTTAGAGCAAATATGACATCAGACATAAAACAAGGCAATATAGTAATGCCATTTAATCACAGACCTACTAAAAGAGCTATAATTAAAAAGTTAGCAGAAAAATCAAAAATACCTGCTAAAGATTTAATCAAAAAAAATATAGAAGATTTAAACAGAATACTTTCAAACCATCCTGTTGAAGTGCAATTGACTAGACACCCTATACCTTCTAGAGCAGGTTATAGAATATTAAAAGTAGAAGAGTTTAGAAATGGCATAGGTGATTCGTTTATGATACACGATGAAGATGTTAAGGAAGTTTTTGAAGGAGACCATGATCATGATACTGGTCATGTAATGGTTCTCCCTGATTCTATGTTAGAAGTTATGAAAAATGAACAAGCTAAATTTGACGGGTTGCAATTAGATAAATATGTCGATTCTGTTGTAGAGCCAAACTTAGGAAGCTTAACAGAAACAACAGAGTTAATGGGAGAGTTAACTGATGGTAAATTATCTATTGGTGAAATAGCAAACGTTTCAAGAATAGCTGGAATGGGACAATCTATTTTTGATTATATGATTATTGATGGTAAAAAAGTACAAATGAATAAATTAACAACTCCAGTTTATGATCCTGATATAGGTGAAACACATACTTTAGAAAATTTATTTAGACTGTACTCGCAAGCATCTTTTGATAACGTTACTTACAGACTGTTAAATCATTGGAATTATTCACAAGATAAATTATACAAAATGTTATTTTACAATGAAGACGGATCTCCTTTAACTGACATACAATATGAAGCAATAAAGCATGGATTTTTAGAAAGATTAAAGCTTACACAGAGAATTAAAAATGCGCAAGTCAAAGGAAAGACTATTGACTTTGATACAATATTGCAGCAAAGCGATTATTACAATACCTTTGTTCAAGATCGTGAAAGGTTTATGCTTCAAGACATATCTAATGCACAAAAAAATAATAAAGTTGATAAAGAAGTAATTGAGCAGTTGGAAGGAGAAAGTCTTTTAAGTAAAGTGTCAGCAATAAAAATGAAAAAAGAAATTCATCCTAATGAAAAAATAGTTATGCTACCAGCAGAAAGAATACCTCAAGGTAAAAACATATCTAATATTTTTTATGTTTCAACTGCAAAAAGCAGATCATCACATTTTGTAGCAGAAAGCATGGTTAACAAAGAAGAATTTGCTATAAAAGTATTCGAAAAAGCTTACGGAAACGATCTTGGTGAAACATTTAGTATAAACAAATCAACTGATGCAGATAGACAGATTTTAGCTGATGACATACAAAAAGGTGAAATTTGGGGCAAGCAATTAAGAAGCGCCATGTACAATACTTACATAGATATGGAAAACACTGAATATGGTATGCCAAGTGGTAAAATTGTAACTGGTCAAACATGGGATTACAATGCAGATTTTGTAGCTTTTACAGATAGATGGCAGTTCGGTACAAAAGAAATAACTGGATACAATGATCTTAGTGAAGTTTCTCAAGTTGCTGCTACGTTTGCATTTTTAAGAGGTGGTTACAGTATACAAGGTGGGAATGTAAAATATAATGTCAGACAAACAGTTCCTCATAGTTTAAATAAAAAAGATACTTTGTTGCATCCTGATGTTATGAAAGAATATTATAAAATTTACAATCAAGAATCTGTAAAAGAATTTCCTACGGGATACGATCCTAAAGATGGACCAAGAATAGATTCAGTATTAGAATCAATAAGAAGGAGAATAGGCTGTGAATAAATGCGATAAAAATCGTTTAACAGAAACAGAAGTTAAATTACAAGATTTTTACACTAAACAAAGCAGGCAAAAAGCTTTCGAAAGTGAATTTGGCACTAAACAAAGAAAAGGTCCATGGTCAAAAATATTAACATCTAGTCTTGCTACAGATAAAAAAGCTAACAGAAATGATATTTTAAAATATTATAGAAAAAAACTTAAACCTTCAGACGCAGAAAGAAACACATTAATATTTGAAATTAACGCTATACTAGAAAATAATCCTCATGTGGCAAGACATATGAATAAATGGATGGGTGAGCAAGTAGTTTCTAGAAACATTAACGTTGATCCTACATTGCCTTTACAGGAAACAGGTGAACCATTACCATTATTTGACAATGGAGTTCATTCTGATCGACCTGTTGTTATTGTAGAGAATTTACCAGCAGATGCATTAAGAGTTTTTTATAATAAGTTAAACTCATGGATAAATGGTGGAAGATTATTTAAAATAAATAGAGGTATTATTGGCAATCTCCAATATGAGTGGGGAACTGTTAGAGAAATGCAAACTTTAGATAATTCAGGTGTTACTGCCGATGTAAACGAGATCTTAGAAATGTATCATTTAGATGCTACTAGCTGGGCGAATCAGTACATAGAACCAATACACACTAGAAAAGGTAAAAAAGAAAAAATAGGATTTAAAAGCATAGCTATGGATCTTGATGGTTGGGCTGCTGTTCATAGAATACCTAACGACACAGCTTGGAAAATTTATAGTGAAGTAATGGAAGGTAGAACTGACATAAAAGAAAACGGTGCTTTGGTTAGAAAAATGGTTTATGCTCAAAAAGCTAGTGGTGTAGGGTTTGAATGGAAACAGTTTCCTGTAGAAACTTATAAATATAGAGATGAAAACAATATTAGTAAAGAATTAAAATCAATTAAAAGACCGCCAAAGGCTAATATTCCTGATATGTTTGACGGTTTTGTTGAAATTATAAAAGATTCTAGATATATGTTTAAAATAGCTGGTGAAGAAGCTGTAAAAGAAATTAGTGCAATTACTAAAGAACGCACAGCTATCAATGCTCAAATGAAGAAAAACAATTTAGGTGATTATATAGGTCAAAAAATAGAAGAAGTCTATGATGGTGAACTTGAAATTGCTGGATTAAATGCTGCTGAATTAAAAAAAGGAGCTTATTATCCTAAAATGTATCATTTTGCAACTATAAGACCTCAAATAGAAAACAGCATTGAAAAACAAAAAATTGCAGCTAAAGATAAACAAGCTGAACTGTACAATCCTGATTTAAAACTTACTCCAAAACAAAGAAATAAATTATTTAAAGACTTAACAAATCATGGTAAAAGCATAGCAATTGCAGAAGAAAAACTTTTAATGTTAATGGATCCTGATATGTCTTTTGATCAATTTGGAACACCTGTAAGAGCTTCAGTTTGGTATAAAAACTTTAAAAATGTTTCTAATATGATGGATCCTGGCATGAGTAGAACAGATAACAACGTGCCATTTGATTATATACAACAATTGGGTCAGCAAATAACAAGAAATAGAGCTGTTGTAGAAACGGTTAAAGCTATAATAAAAGCAAAAAAAGCTGGCGCAAATGAAAATCAAATTGATTTTGCAGTGGATCAATTTAATCATACTTTTTATCAAAGAAATGCTCACGCTCAATTTATGGGCGTTGATATGTCTGCAACAACAATCGCCGATAGATTACCTATAAATGTTAGCCCTGAGCAAGTTATTAACTTTACATCTTCTTTATCTTCTTTTACAACATCTAGTCTACTATATAACCCTGCGCAAGGAATAGTTAATCTTTCAGCAATGTATTTAAAATCAGATCTTGCTGGTAATTCAGGAGTTGCAAATGCAATTGAAGACATGGAACAAAGAAAAGAATTTTGGCAAGAAGAAGTTAGAAAAGCTGGTTTAGGAACATTTACTCAATTTGTAAATACATTTTTTAACATGGCTTTAAGACCAGAAGAAAGAGCTGCAATGAAATTAGAAATTGATCAGATGAATGCAGCAATTAAAAAAATGAAACAAACAAATTCTACTTCTCCCATGATAGCGTATCGTAAAAAATATATAAAAAAATTAGAATCTAAACAAAGAAGAGCTGTTTTAGATCAAGTAGCTCAGTGGATTATAGCTAGACAAAATTATTACAATAAAAATCAATCTGAATTTAAAAAATTAATGAAAGGTACTAATGTTTTTACTTTAGGATACTTTCCTGATATTGCATCAACTGAAGATTATTTAAGATCAGTTAGTTATGTTATGGGTGTTAAGCGAGCGGTAGAAAAAGGTGCAGTTACAAGTGAAACATCGCAAATAGCTAGAGAATATGGTAAAGCTATGACTATGTTAGTTGACTTTGGTTTATCTCATCACAATGTTGGAGCAGCTATGAGAGGAACAGCAGGTCATACATTAAATAAAATGATGATTTGGAGAAATCAAAAATCTGGATTTGATTTTAGGAATTGGAAATATTCTGCGGTATCTAGGACTCCTATGTTTAATAAAAAAGGTAAAAAGCCCGTTATACCTTATAATTTAAGGTTATTTGGCAATGCAGCAAGAATGGTTCCAGAAGCTTTAGTCACAGATCCATTAATGAGTATATTAATGGCTGGTACAACAAAAGGTCGAAAAAGTAGAAGGTTAGTGCAGAGTGAGGCAACGCCATTTATTGGAACAGCAAGTGCTAGTGGTTTTAGACAAGGAATAGCAACTGCTATATTTGATTTACTGTTATTTGCTCCTGGTTCTACAGCTATGTTAAATCAAATGGGTATTGTAGGTTCAGCTTTTAAAGCAGGCAAAAGCAGTATTCTTGGAAATGGAATGGCTTTGAGAGGTTTATCTGGAATTACATCAACATTAGCTTCGATGGGTATAGGTGTGGGAGCTTTAGGTTATACTTTATTAAGTGGGGATAATGATGATGCTGAATGGGATGAGTATGCAAGCAGATGGTTTAGTTACACACCATTTGGGGTAGGATCTTCTATGCTGTATCATTTAGTTTTAGCAGCACAAAATATGATAGCAGGAACAACTTCAGATGAAAATTACGACAAAAGACATATTGATAAAGTTACAAGACCAGTAATTGTTTTTCCTGGACTTTTCAGAGCGGCTATTGATGAGTACGAAAGAAGAGATCGAAGAAAAAGAAAAAATTAATTAGGAATTAAATTGTTTTTTAAATTAAAATTAACAAATTAAAAGGAGTGCATTATGCCGTACGGACCTGGAACTTATGGAAAAAAGGTGGGAAGACCACCAAAGAAGGGTAAAAAGAAGAAGTCTACAAGACGTAAGAAGAAAAAATAATTTGAGCGAATGGGCATCGCTCTTAGGGTGAGTCTGTGGGGAAAGATGTGGACGGTGTCTTTCCCTACAGCAATTATAATTTCTTTAGTTTCTGTTTAAACAAATCAATAAAATCATCGTATCTCATTACCACCAACGGTGATTCTCTGTCTCCTTTAATGACTTGCGCGTTTACGTTTTCATTAGGTATCATCCACTGACCAATAGCTTTTCTGCACTTAGCTTGCACTTTAAAGTTTTTACCAATTAAAATATCAACTTCTTCATGCATTCCAAGTGCAGCGCCATTTGATCCCCATGCTCTTTTACATGGTATACCATTATCTTTAGTAACTTCGACGATTAAACGCTCAAAACGATTACCTTTAGCTTTACTTTTACTCGGCATTATATATTGTACTTTCCGAGAGCATAACCAAAAAGATGTGATTGAAATCTTTTTATGTTATTGTTTTTGCAATTAGTAATCATTTTATCTAGCTCACGCTTGATGTGATCGTCTAGCATATTTAATGTTTCAATAGGCATTTGTATGCCTTCGTCATTAAACATTTTTCTAATTTTGCTCTTTTGTATTATCATAAGGCAGCTCCTTAACTTCAAATTCTTTCAACAAAGACACAGTAGCTTTTTCTTTTTGATCTTCTGTTTTTAGATTTTTGTCAAAAGTAGTTATAATGTCAACACAACCTCTTATATAAGCTCTTGCTTCTATAGTAGTATCAAAGTCTCTCATTGGTGCGTCACCTTGATTATTAGTTAACATTTTTTTCCAATATACCATGAATCTAACAGGTCCCATGCTAATTTCCTCCTTTTATTTCTGATATTCCAATTTGTTTTACTCTTTTAAAAATGTCCTCTAGTTCTTCATCTTTTTGAATAACTATTACTTCATCCTTGTCAAGAACATTGTCATAAAAAGATACTTTGTCACCGTTAAATCCAAACATTAATTTACGATTTTCGCCGTAACGAACTTTAGCTGCAACTATTTGTGTTTTCTCTCTACCAAGCTCACTATTTTCATAGTTTACTTTATAATCATAATAAACAAACAATACATTTTCTGCAACTTGCTCGATAGAACCTGATTCTGCAAGATCTGACATCTTTGGTATTGGATCAATACGTTTTTCTATGTCACGATTTAGTTGACTAATTAATACTGGAACTATTTGATATGTTTTAGCTAGCCATTTGTACTCATTCATTACTGTTTCGAGTTCGAAACGACGCTGGTCGTAACCGTCCATTTTAATCAATTGAATGTAATCGTCTATCACAACATCTGGTTTATACTTTGCAATAGCAGCAGTTGATGCGTTAAGATCTCTTGCTGTGTCTACCATAGTTAGCAATCCATTGTAATTATCAATGATCTTATGTTGTGTTTTAATTAACTCATTATAAGACGCTTCATCCATGTCATTTCTACGAACCGTAGCATAGCTTAGCTTACCACTGACAAGAACAAGCAGCTTTTTCATCATTTCTATGTTTGTCATCTCGCGATTTATCATTAGAACTCTTAAACCTTGATCCAGAAAGTTGCGAACAAGATTAACAGAGAATGTAGTCTTACCGTGACCTGGTCTGCCTGCAATAACAGTAATCTCACCTTTCGTCATGCCACCTGCTAAGTTATCTAATTTATCATAACCAAATTTCACATAATTACCACTTGTTTCAATAGATTCTAGAGTACTTTCTACAATTTTATCGAGAGATAATTCGGTACTAGGACTCAAAGCTGTAAGTTCATCAGTAGTTCTTTTGACTCTTTTTAGTATTGTTTCAAACTCTTCTAAGTTGTCGTAAGCTGAATCCTGGATCTGATAAGTTGTTTCAATAAGTTTACGCTGCAAATATTTGTCAAGCACAACTTTAGCATAAGACTTTGCATTTGAAGGACTGGGGGTTGCATCTAAAAGACCTGTTAAATAATATCCAGTTACTTTTCTTTTCTGATCTTCTGTAAGATGTGAACTTATAGTAACTATATCTACTGTCTTTTTATTACTAACAACTTCTGTTATTTTCTCCCATATAATCTGTGAGCTTTCGCTGTAGAATACATTTTTATTTGGTATGTATTCTTTTACTTCATTATAGATTTCTGGCTTGTTAAATATAGATCCAAAGACTGCTTCTTCGGCTTCTAGACTGTGCGGAAGGGTTCTTAATTGGCTGCTTTTACTTATTAGTTTTTTATCTTTAGCTAAACTTCGCATACATCACCAACACAGTTTTCACTATTATTTAATACTGAACTTTCTATTTTTTCCTGCGATTGTAATGCTTTTTCTATTTCTTTAATTGCTATTTTTAGTTTATTAGTTGATGGTTTATCTTCTACTGGCATGGCATCAAAAAGTTTTAAAGCTTGCTGAATAACTTTGCACTCTTGATAGTCTATGCTCAAAAGAACTCGTGATTTTAAGTGGGTTTTTAATTGAGTAATATCGGTTATCTGTTTCATAGGAATCTTTCTTATTTACAAGACAAACAACCGACCCATATCCAGCCTTCAAACAAAGTTTTTTAATATAATAGCCACGTTATCAATTTAAAGTAAACTACAAACCTTTGTAATGAAGGTATTCCAAGCGCCAACCCAGAAATTATCAATATGAATCGGTATTTGTCTATCGTTATTATGTATGTAGGTTATACCTACAAAAGATGTGAGGTGATATTAATTATTCTTTACATTTTTTGCAAGAATACTCATACACTTCGTCATCTATTTTATGTTCTAATGTTCCAAATCCATGACATTCTGGACATATATACTCGTATATTTCATACAAATATCTTTCTTCTTGTCCTTTAGTCTGAATTTCTTTTTTCGAAAGCATTAATCTAGTAATACTGAATATGCTTTGATATTGTTTTCAATGAACCAATCTATGCATTTTCTAAGATCGTCGTATTTACCTAGCATTTCGCAGCCTTTAAGATAATCGTAGACTGCTACTTCTGTTGGGTTTAGCTCTATCTTTTCTCTAGTGTATGGATTGGCTACTATTTCGTTTTTATCACCAATGTATAATTGATTTATTATTTCTTGCATTGTTACTCCTCTGGTGGATCATATCCACGCAATTTACGTTCTGCGTTTAATGTTGTTTCTTTTCTATCAGATCTATTACGAATTATGGCGGACAGATAGGTAAGAGGAAGAGCTTTCTTATACATTTCTTGATCAATGTATGTGTTTATACCGTACACCACATCCTCTAAATCTGATGTACCTCCAATTGTGTATAAGAACTTACTACGTTCTCTCTTAGTTAATCTGCCGCCATAAACGTATTTATCGCAAAGCTTGAATAGCTCTTTGACTAAAGTTTGAAGCGTTGGGCTTAGCTCTTCAAAGTAAGCCCTTGCTTCTATATCCCATCTTTGCGGATCTGCTGAGTAATTACATCTTGGACAGTGCCAATACTTACTCATGTAATTGCTACAGGTATCTCGTAATCAAATTCACCGTTTCTAAATTCAGGATTGTTTGAATTTATCTGACCGTTAACAAGATTTACTGCGCCGTCACCATCTCTCCATTTCAATGCAGCCTGAACAGTTTCATCTGCTATTCCGTTAACATCTCCGTATGGTCCAACACCTTCTAAATGCGTTTCATCTGTTGATGGATTTATCATCTTCAAGTAATAGCAGTGTGGAAAACGATTATCGGGATCTGGATGCGGAAACTTTATCAATTGATACTCGCCATTGTTAATAACTTCTTTATCAACTATTTCAACATCATTCATTTCTTCAATAATCTGTTCTACTTTATAATGCTGCAAATAAAGTCTGCGTTCTGATACGTTACGAACTTTAAATACATCTGATGCTTTTAGATTAGAGAAATCATTCTCTGATCTTGCTTTGTGTATTGCCATTGTAGCGTCTTTGTCTGCTTTACTTGCTGCTCTCATACGTTTTGATCTTGCTCTGTAATGCTCCATATACAAATCAAATGCTTTTTGAGATGCTTTAGCTTGTTCAGTATTAGTGTTGCAAGGAATGCCGTTAAAGTCAAACTCTATGTTTTTGTACATTGGCACTCTGGAAACAACAGCTCTAGTTTGTCCAGGCATATCAGTTCTGTAAACGTAAAACAAAGGACATTTAATAATGTATTCTGCATTTGCTTCGCTGTATCTTTGCTGTACGCTTGCAACTGTACCTTTTTCGCTTTCTAACATCTCAGGTTTCCAGTAGAACTCTTGTCTTTGCTGCCTGATCTCAAACCTGTTTCCACTCTTTAGCACTTGTTTGTTGTTAAACAATCGCAACAGAATCTCATTATGATTATGTCTTTTGAATTGCATTGGATCAAATTCGCCTTCATATGATGAACTACGAATTGTATCAGGACCAATAATTAAAAGCGGTTTTAATGCACCATAATAGTCTTCGTATTCATTTAGATCTGTGTTGTATCTTTGATTGCGAACGGCTCTGTTTTCTTGCAAGTCTTGCAAATGCCACCGTCTAAATACTCCTAGTTCTGTGTTTGACACTCTTGTTACAAACACGGATCCTTTAGCATTATAACCAAATATACCCATCTCTTTTAGTTCTTCTACAAATACTTTTCTAAATGGTCTTCCACCTCCTGTATATTTACGATAACGCATTAGATTTACAGGTGAACAGTGCTTATCTCTTGCTTTGACTAATCTTTTAACTGGATCATTCATTAGTCCACCACCGTTCTTGTTGACATTGTTAAGTAATCAAATTCTTGTATTTGATTAATTCTATACACACCAGGAGGTAGTTCAATCGGGTTATGTTCTTCATGCGTCAAAGTTGCAACAACTTCTTTATCAAGTGCATGAGCAGCAGCTCTAATTTCCATAAACGCTGGAGTAGCCCCGTTGCTGTTAGTCCAAGATTCTACTATTCGAGTTGGTCTTTTGAACAACTTTATTTCTACATCAGGATTATTTTCTTTGTTAAAAGCATGGGCATGACCAGTAACTTCACCTTCTGCTATAACAATACGATCTTCTTGCATCCATCTTTCATTTTTATCTTCTAAGTTTACTTTTTTACCTGACCAATCTTCATCTTCTCTAGTTAATGTTTCTATACGACGCATCACTACGTCGCCCTGTTGATATTTCATTTATTACTCCTGTACGAATATCCCGCCTTTATCTAAATAGGCTAGGACGGTTACTTTTTCATTATTATTTACGTCTTTACACTCCCAAGTAAATTCTTCACCATCGAGTATTTGAGATAGTTCTATCGGTGTTAATGGTATTTCGATTTTGGGCTTGTCTTTTTTTGTTAGGGTGTTTTCCATAATGGATCTTTCTATATTAAAGGAATGTGGCTAACCACTATTGCAGCTAGCCTTTCCTTGTTAAAAGTTAGAAGGGCAAGTCACTTTCTTCTTCTTTTCTAGCTTCGACTCCTTCTAGTTTATGCACACCAAGTTCTTTTGCATATATCTTGCCGTCATATTCTTCGTGCATAACATCAATAGTCACTGGTTTACCAACAACTTTCTTTTCATCAATATCTACAGGGATCTCTTTTACAACTATTTCTTGTCCCTTGCTATTGGTTACAGTTTTATCTTTGATCGGATAGCCTACAGCTTCTAAGAATTTAAAGACTCTCTTGTTACCAGCTGGATTTGGTTCAAATGCATCTCCGTTACCTGGTTTCTTCCACAAGAAAATACCTTTGGACTTTACTTCTCTTCCGAAAAATGTGCTGCCGTCGATTTCTTCACCTTTATCAGTTCTAAAAGTTTTACCTTCTAGATCTGAATCTATCAATTGGTATGTGGCTTCATAAATATCAGCTTTTTGATTTGTTTTTTGGCTTAGCCAATCTTCTTTGTTTAGATTGAACTCAACCACATAAGCTTGATACTTACCTTTTGGTAACACTACAAATTTGTTACCAGAGTCATTTGGATCGAAGTATGTTGATTCTTGTTCCATTATTTACCTGCTTTCTTTTGTTTTTTTTGTTCTTTAATCCAGACAATCATTTTATCCAGATTCTTTATGTTAATCTTACCTTTTCTAATTTGCACTACTCTATCATCAATGTCATTCATATCCATACCAGCGTCGTGCATAAGATTTATGAGATCTGTTTCCTGGTCGTCGTCTAAGAATATGTTTTGATTGCGATAGACATCGTCAGCGATATTCATATATGTATTGAATGCTTTCTTCATGCAGTCGGTGTTTGCTGCTTTTATATCATTGCCAATGTCTACATAAACACCTTCTTTATTTTTCTGTATTCTGTGTGCAGCAGTCATATCACCGCTACGTCTTATACCATTATCTATAAAAGCTAGTCTGCCGTGAACGACAAAAGCCTCAGTACCTGCAAACTCAGTATTTACAACAAGCCAAGACCAGCCTGGATAATATTTATCTGCAAGTTCTTTCATGTATGACAGTTCGACATAGTCCATTCCCATCTTTTGCTTTACATAAGCAGAAGGTGTTTTAAGTGAACTAATTTTTTTATGCTGTGCCGTCGATTTAGCCAGCATACTATTGACTTGTTCATCTATAACTAATGTTTCGGTCATAGTAGTTTCTCCTGTATTGTTTCTATTATATTTAGTATTGTGTCTCTTTGTGTATCTTGCACATCTGCTTCATCTGAACTGTATTCATATTTTTCTACAACTTCATTCCACATATTCTCAGACTCACCCTGTGGAGCAAGACTTTCTATTTTATCTTGAAAGAGATCAAAAGTCCACCAATCAGTAATGATAAGTTGTTCTCCTTCTTCTCGATACAATCTTTTTAATTGATCTATGGCGTGTGATAGTTTCATTTTATTTCCTGTTTCTTTTTATAAGGTGAATCGCAAAGATATACAAAATCGCAATAATCTCCACATTCCCAGGTATATGCTGGTGCAAATGTACCAAAGCTAGGAGGCTGTGCTTTATCATAACAGCTGCGATATGTTGTATTCCAATAATCTTTAGCAAACTGTTTAAACTGAAGATCTATTACTTTGCTTTTTACAACACTGTTATCTTTATTTATGTAAATGTTTTCCATATGAACTATTTCGTCACAATAGTTTTGTTCAGGATCTTTTGATTCTTCTATCATAAATGCATAAGTACCGAGCTGGTATTCGTAATTGTTAGCTGGTGATCCATCAGGCTTTCTTCCAAACAGCTGTTTAAATTTATATGAGTGTGCAGTTTTATAGTCGTACAGGTAGCCTTTTCTATCTTTGTCAACTATAAGCAAATCAAAGTGTCCATGCAAGTTTAATCTTTCGCATGAGATAGGTTTTTCCATATAAAATTTATCTTTGACACCTTCGTCTTCTGTCCACCACTTCATTGCTTCATCAAAGTCTTGACCAAGCACTGTACCAAGTCTTAGTAAACGTAAACTGCGATCATCTTTAGGTTTGCGTTGATGATCGTTAGCTGCGTACCAATGTTTACGCATACACATACCAGCGCCAGATCCTGAATATCTATTGTTTGATTCATCTTGACGTTTCTTCATATTAGATTCGTCTAGTTTACGCAAGTATGCATTGTAAATATTAATTGGGGTGTATTTATTTGCCATTATCTCTCCTGTGTAAGCTTAGTAATACTGCTGATAAATATACTGACAAGTCTAACGCTTCTTCGATGGCTTCTTTAAGATTGTCTCTGCCGTGATCACCGTCAAGCGGAACGTCTGTATGGTATTTCTTAGCGCCTTTTTCTAGTCTATCTTTTATCATTAACAGTATTCTTGTGTTATTATTTTGCATTATTTTTCTTCCTTGGTCCAGTGTTTTATTGGGACTACTAGTTTCTTTTCGCCTGCGAGAATACGAAAGAATCCTTTCTCGAAAGCTTTTTTATATGTAATTCTGTATAAATTCTTCTCTGTGAAATAAACAATTCTTTCTACATCTTTATTATTTATCTCATCTAAATTAATTGTCCAGCTACCGCCGCCAATTCGCAAGACATCTTTTTCTGATTCTTTTTTTATATAGATCCCATCTTGTAACATACCATGCATATACTCTACTTACCTCCTTCAAGGGTTTCATCTAGTTTAGTTTTATATTTATATGCTGATAATGCTAAAGATAGCTTTAACACATCAAGATACAGGTGATCTGTTGGCATTCCTGATTCTTCGTAATGATTCATTTCTCTATCTTCTATTTGATCAATGACGTTACACAAGGCTGTGTATTCTTCTTCATTTAATTTAAACATCTTTATAAACTCTCCTTTTAGTTTAATGTTTTGGAACAACCGTCCCCAAATGCACAAGAGATGGAGACGGCGTAGGCGTTGATTCGCTGTCCAAATTTGTTATTTATTCGTACACGATTAATGCTTTTCAGCTTAATCCACCACAACCTAGTAATTCAAAGTGCATTGTTTTGTTTTACCTCCACAATCATCTTAGCCATACTATCCACTACTCTGCTTTACGCAGCTCCCTCTGAATAAATAACAATATTTAATAGGGGCAAACGGTTATTATGTGTTTATAACCAATACTACCTTATAATATTAGTTGTGTTCACCCCTAAATTTTTGCACCTGACACTGCGCCAACCTTTGCATTACCAATACAAACTTATTGCTTGCGTTAGATCAATCAAAAGGTTCCTTCTATCTATCAGTGTTTCGGTATTCTCGTCAGAATGTTAGCCACTTCGGTGCTTGTCGACAATTATTGCGCGTCGCTGTTATATATAATACCTTCGTAATCTTCTTCCGTTAGCTTTCTTACAACCTGACCTTCTATCTCAACCGTAATACCTATTTCATGCAGCGGTTTTAGTTTCATATATATTTCGGAATAATTTACGACGGGTTTATTGATCGCAACTTTGATGTCAATTAAATAATCTAGTAATTGGGTAACTGTCATGATTCCTCCATTGTATCTGATAAGAACTCGTTTATGCCTTCTAATTGCTGCAATATATTACTAATCTTAAGTTCAATATCCTCAACTCTTTCTTTCATCTCTTCCATATTTTGCTGGGCGTGAATATTTACGACATGATACCTGTTATCTACTACACTTACAGAAGCCTCAATGTTATCTAATCTTTGAGACTGGTTGCCTGATGTCTCAAGCATATTGCGTATGATAGACTTAATATCATCTAACGAATTTAGTATAACTTCTTTACTCATGAGAGAACTCTCCTTCCTCAAATCTATTTAGTTGTATTTTAATAAAATCTCTCCAGGTTCTGCCTAAGTTTTGGGCTTCGACCTGTTGTAGAACGTATTTAGATGTGCAGCAATCGCAGGTGCAAGCGACTTGGAATAGCTGCCCGTCTTCATCGCATTCGAAATCGTATCCGACGCACTCATTAGTATTGTAACTTATTTCGTATAATATGTGTTCTGGTGTTGACATATGTACCTCTTGGTTTAGTGTGTTATGATTAAGTTTATTTATTGGGTAATAGTAAAAGAAATATATAATAGATGGCTGCGGTTATCAGCGATATAATAAAACTATCGGTTAGATGAAACATAGTTAATATCCTTATTGTGTGAATAGGTGTTGGTGCTAAAAGAGAGAGTGGGCAGTAACTATACACAGGTTGGAGAGAGTGTATTATGAGTATGACATTATATTACTACCCACCCATTATGTTACGTTAAAATGTATTTAGGGGAGGGTTCCCAGCATAAGCTGGGGGTGACTATACCTCGTCTTGGCTTCTCCACTCCTTCCCGACTCTGATGATGTGTTGTGGATACGCCTCAGGGTCAGCATCCATTGGGAGGAGACTGATGGCAGGATAATCAGCTGGTAGTGATTGCGCACTGCCATACTTGTCGTTCAATTCCAATCCGTCAACCTCTGTCTCTTGCCAAAACTCTGGCTTGTAGTAGAAGCGTTTGCCGTCCCGTGACTTTGTTAGATAGTATGTAATTGGTTCCATAAGAACCTCCTTTGTTTATTTTTCATTGATAACGTAAAATCGGAAACCATTTCCGATATCGTAGACGCAGTCAAGTAATATAGTCTGTCTATTATTTTGTGATAATTTTGAAAGTTTTGGTAGGAGGAGACAAAAAAAATGCACACGATCTAAAGATAAAAGAAGTGTGCTTTTGCTCCGCTAGAGGGTAATAGTTTTTGACTATATGAGTCAAGACAATTATTATTTTATTAAAAAAACAACAATAAAGTTATTATAACTTAATTATTTATATGTAAGTTTCGGCATGAAAAAATATACCCTTGAGATAATTTACAATGAGATTACAGGTGAATTAGAGTCTTTGCATGAAACAGTTACTAGCAAAGGCGAAAAAAATATTCCAATACTTGCTACGCCTCATGTTATGGAGGCTATAGACAAAGCTAATCTTATTGAGGATTTACTAGTTCCTTACCCAGGTGCTGTCGTCGGCGAAAGCTAGTGCGGCAGTATAAAATTGGTAAACTGACTCATCCTGTCTTTGAGAGTGATGATGAAGTTCCAAGTGGTATAGAGATCATTGATAATTGGCGTGACGCAGAAATAGGCGACTGGATGCGCGCAGATGACGGAAACATTATACAAGCTTTGCGCGTAAATCAAGTGTTGAACCAAGGCAAATATCCTATAAAGTATATAGGGACCTGCACTGGAACATACCTTTGTCGCAAAAGCGATAAGATGGATACAGAAAAAAGAGAGAATATATACTCTTTTTCTGCTAGAGCATCAAACAATACGTCTAAACGTATAAAAGATCGTGACTATTTGACCGCTAATGAAGCGGCGTTTGCCAAGCTAATTGCCAATGGTTTTTCACCCGAAGATGCCTACAAGAGAGCGTATGGTACAGAAAATACTAGATACGCAAAAATGAAATCAGCCGTCTTAGTAAAACAGGAGCGAATTGTGAGCGCAGTCAAAGATGAACTAGACGTTGTATTAAAAGCTGAAGGCATCGACCTTACCTATCTTATTAAAGGTGTCAAGCTAGAAGTTGAGAATGCAGATAAATCTAGTGACCGTTTAAGAGCTATGTCAATGTTATGGGATGCGGCAGAGGTTATACCTAAGCAAAAAGTAACGCAAGTTACTGGTGCAGTATTCCAAGGATTTGACGACAATATGATTGAGTCAGCAAAACGCCCAGAACTGAAAGGCGAAATAGCTGATGAAAAACCCCAAAAAAAATAAAAATTTTTCGGCGCTCGTAGCGAAACCAGACGCTACTCGCGTTAACAATACCATGTTGCCAATAGCACCTTCATTAAATTTACCTTTAGTTAATCGTGCTGCTACAGGTGAACTGGGAATTAAAAAAGAAATGTCTTCTGGATTCCGTATTCAAGAAAAGCAGATGAAAGAAATGGCAGAATTGATGATGCCTTTTATGGGTGTTAAACTTGTTAAAGGAAGTAAACAGTTTAAAGAACTAATGAAGTCTATTGATGAACAAGGTTCTGAAATGGCGCCAACAGTACAAAAGGTTATGAAAAAATATTTAACAAATTTTATTGAAAATCCTGATAAAAAAAGCAATTTAATTAATTTAAAAAACATAAATAAATATTTTGATAGAAGCAGGGCAAGTAAGATTATTGACGATCTTAATATGACATCTGAAGGTAAACAGCTTACCCCTACAGGTATGACAGGTTTTAATTATGAAAAAATGATTAAACAAACAATAAAAGAACTAAATAAGGATAAACCTAATTTTTAAATGAAAAAAATTATTTTATTGTTGTTGTTAACTGGTTGTGCTAGCTCTCCTAATAGTCTAATGTTGGTAGACAACAAAGGAGCAAAACATTTTCATACGTTGCAGCGAGTAACTAATCTTGGTGAAAGTGTAAGGTTTTGCGAGTTACATGACACTTGGGAGTATGTAAGTAAAAAATGAAAAATGATTGTTGTGATTGCTGTGAATGCTCTTGCGAGGGATGTAAATGAATAAACCCATAGGACAAGATTCAAGTTTAAATATATCATTACCTATGCTTTTTCAAGCAGTAGCAGTAATTGGTGCTATGGTATGGGGTTATGGCGAATTAAATGGTCGCATATCTTTTCTTGAATACCAAGTAAGGATAAACGAGGAGCATATAGA
>CEON01118808.1_pt1 | contig 31561 bp, 15 predicted proteins | sample 530291 | NCBI WGS metagenome assembly CEON01 (sample SAMEA2619888, study PRJEB7988) | marine metagenome | biome: marine biome (ENVO:00000447); feature: surface water layer (ENVO:00002042); material: "saline water (ENVO:00002010), including plankton (ENVO:xxxxxxxx)" | depth 5 m
ATCTGTTGAAGGTAACTTCGTGGGGGTTCAAGTCCCCCCACTCCTATATACTAAAAAGAAAATAACATGGCACATAAGATAGAAACTTCTTATCGTTGGTTGATCAACTACGAAGACAGCTCAGCAAAATTAGTTCACACTTATGGAATCAGAGGATTTATTTTTACCTTTGATGATGTCGATGATAAAGACAATACAATAGAAGCTCAAGAGATAGCAAACGAACAAGGTGCTTTATCTCATGAGGAACTTTACAGACAATCAGGTTATTTGATCATGGAAGAGTGCCATCCATGTTTGTTCGATATGGATCTTGAAAATCCAGAACTATTGCCAGCAGATTAAAATGAAAATTAACTTGTGGTATTGTGAGACAATGGATCAGTGGCGTTGGACTCTATGTGATGAAGACGATGGTATTTGGCAAGAATCTGGACAGAGACCAAATCTTCGTGATGCGATGAGTGATGTTGCCACCACAGTAGAATATATTTTGAAATCAGAACATTTATAAGTAAAATTACCCAGTGAAATCAGATTTTTATATAGATAAAGTTAGTAAGGATGACGTAAAAGATTTACTCTATACTCATCATTATCTAAAGGATGAATCTAAAGATTTTAAATCTGGATATAATTATGGACTCTTTAAGCATACTGACTGGGAATGCCCTCTTAGAATTGGCGGGTGTCTTGGTGCTTGCATTTTTACTGGGCTCCCAGTTCCAGAAATAGCGAAAGGTGCATTTGGATTGGAGAGAAATGAGCAGGAAGGTTTATTTGAACTTTCCCGTCTCTGTATTGATCCAAAAGTACAGGAAGAAGAATACAATATAACTTCTTGGTTCGTTAGTCGCTGTATCAAGAGATTTAGACGAGATGCGAATGTTCGCGCTATTCTTAGTTATGCTGACTCTGCTCACCATAGCGGAATCATTTACAGAGCTTGTAATTTTAAATACTACGGGTTGACGGACTCGAAGAAAGATTTTTACTATTCAGACGGAACAAAACATTCCCGTGGTTCTGTAAAAGGTGCTGATGGACAATGGCGTGATAGAACCAGAAAACACAGATATTTGATGGTGTTCGATCGCGAATTGGATGTGTTATGGAAAGAAGAAAGTTATGGTGTGATTTAGATTAGTGCCCGTTTTTTCTTATGATAAATAATCTATAACGAGAACTCTAAGCACTAATAAGATGGGTCTTTCCAGGTTAGATAATTTTTTAAAGAATGCGCGTGGTAACATTCTTTATGTAAACCCAAACGATTTAGATTCTACGGATAGTATCGAGAATCAGGGAAATTCACTTACCCGACCATTTAAATCTCTGCAGCGTGCTTTAATTGAAGCAGCAAGATTTTCATACCAGAGAGGTTTAAATAATGACAGGTTTGGTCAAACCACAATTCTTTTATACCCTGGCGACTATCCTATTGATAACCGCCCTGGTTGGATTCCTGATGGAGTTGGCAACTTCAAATTACGAAATGGTTCTTCCAGTAGTAATTTTTCTCCATGGGATTTAACAACCAACTATGACTTAACAGTTGCGGACAATGCACTGTACAAAATGAACAGTGTCCACGGAGGAGTTATCGTCCCCCGTGGTACATCTATTGTAGGTATGGATCTCAGAAAAACTAAGATCCGTCCTCTGTATGTTCCTAGTCCCACAAATGATAATATAGACAGATCTGCCATCTTCCGTGTTACTGGAGGTTGTTACTTCTGGCAGTTCTCTTTCTTTGATGGAGATCCTAACGGTCAGGTATACGTTGATTATACCGATACTAAGTTCATTCCAAACACATCTCACCACAAACTAACTTGTTTTGAGTATGCTGATGGAACTAACAATGTAAGCATCGCTGATGCTTTCATGACTTATAGTACAGAAAGAACTGATCTGGAGATGTACTATGAGAAAGTTGGTCTTGCATACGGACAAGCTAGCGGAAGATCTGTAGAGCCAGATTATCCTTCTAGTGGATTGGACATTCAACCTAAGATTGATGAACACCGTATCGTTGGATCTACAGGACTTACTGTAGGTATTACTAGCATTCGTTCTCATGATGGATCGAGCACTACTGTATCAACAACAGATATTACATTAACCACCGACGCCGAAGTCGCTGGTTTAGATGTAGATACTCCTTTCAGAGTTGAAGGGGTTACTGTAGCTGGATATAATGGACAATATGTTGTTAGCGAAAAAGTAAGTTCGACTCAAATTAAGTACCAGGTTCAAAATCCACCTCTCGAACCTTCTCCTGCAGCAACAGGATCTCAATTATCACTTCAATCTGACACAGTAACATCAGCATCGCCATATATCTTCAATATATCGATGAGATCTGTCTTCGGTATGAATGGACTTCATGCTGATGGATCTAAAGCAACAGGATTCAAATCCATGGTTGTTGCTCAATTTACTGGCATTGGTATACAAAAAGATGATAGCGCATTCGTATTATATGACACTACAACTGGAGAGTGGAAAGATTCTACAACTCCAGGAAACGAAACTTTAAGCAATAATTCTAGAGCAGTATTTAAACCAGAGTACTCAAACTATCATATCAAGTGCTCTAATAATGGATTCATTCAGAACGTATCTATTTTTGCTATTGGATTTGCAAATCAATTCCTTTGTGAATCTGGTGGTGACATGTCGATCACCAACTCTAACTCCAACTTTGGATCCAAAGCACTTGTATCTAAAGGATTTAGAAAGGATGCATTTGCTCAAGATGATATAGGATACATTACACACATCTTACCACCAAAAGAAATTGAAAACGAAAACGTCAATATTGAATTTAATTCAATTGATGTACCCAAAACTATTAGTGTAGCAAATAACGAAAGACTTTATCTTTATAATGAGGTAAACTCTGATGTTCCACCAACAACCATTATTGATGGATATAGATTTGGTGCTAAAACTGGAGATACTCTTGATGTATTGATTTCTGTTGGAGGAACAATTACTAAGTATTCTGGTTCCATTTATATGGATGGATCTAGTGACACTTCAAAGAAAATTTTCCGCGTGAATCAAAGTGCTGCGGGTATTAATAGTGTCACTGATAATGTTATTGAACTTACAGGAGCACATACATTATCAAATGGAGAAAGCATCAGAATCTTATCTGAAAATGGAAGTCTTCCTGATGGTCTGATTCCTAATAGAATTTACTATGCTATCACCAGCACATCTTTCTCTGGAATCACCACAAACACCCAGTTGAAAGTTGCTAAGACATTAAACGATGCTATAGCTGGAGAGGCAGCACCTATCAATGAAAAAGGTGGATCGATTAAGATCGAAAGCCGTGTATCTGATAAGAATGCTGGAGACCTTGGTCATCCACTTCAATATGACTCTACAGAGTCTCAGTGGTATGTTAACGTTGGTTCTGATAATACAATTTATCCAACGATTGTTGGACTTGGAACAACTTCTCTTGGAGATGCAACTCCAAGAACATTCTTTGCAAGAACACCAGATACAAGAAACACAAATGATACAGTATACAGAGCTCGTTATGTAATTCCTGCCAACACTGGAGGAACTGTAGCAAGACCACCTCAGGAAGGATTTATTCTTCAAGAATCAAATGCTTCTATTGGTTCTACTACAGGAGAAATTCAAACCTATCTTGGAACGGGTTCTATTAATAATGTAAACCAATTAAGAAACTTGAGACTGATCTCTGATGTTTCTTGGAGTGGTGGAAAAGTATATGTTACAACAGAAATCCCCCACAATGTTGAAGTTGGACAAGAAGTAGAACTTCGCAATGTTAAGAGCACTGCAAATACAGCAGGAACTCAAAATGTGGGATATAATAAATTATGGACTATAACAGAAGTTCCACATTCAAAGCAATTTGTTTTTGAAACTTCTTCCGATTCGGGTACATTTACAAACGACACAACTCAAAGAACTACTGATCTCCCATATTTCAAGAAGAAGAGATTTAAAGACACTTATGTTGTTTACAGAGTTGAAGAAGCAAAACAATATATTGCTGGAAGACAAGATGGTATTTACTATCTGACTTTCTTAAATTCCAACAACAACCCTACAGTAGCACCATTTACTACTAGTAGATATCTCCAAAGTGTTCAGCAATTCTTCCCACAATCCAATAAAGATAATCCTTCCTCTGACCCAGAAGAAGCAAAATCATTTGCAGTTTCGGACATTATTGGTAACGTTGTTGTAAATGACGTTGAAAAGAGTGTCACAAAAGAAACATTTAGAAAACTTGTCGGTGATACAAAACTCGGCATTGGAATTACTGATATCATATCTTATGATCCAGGATTGGTTGGATCTGGACAAACTCATACTCTTAGAACAAGTGTAGATCATGGACTCAACAGAGTAACTAGAGTCAGTATTGCTGATAGTGGATCTGGTTATGGATCTGGAGTAGCGGGAAATATCTATAATGCTACTCTTACTGGACTCGCTGGTTCCACAACTGGTCAGTATGCTACGGCTAAAATTACTGTAGATTCTGCTGGTGGAATTACAGATATTAAGATTATGGATGGTGGTAGTGCCTATGCTGAGGGAAATACTCTTGCCATTACTGGTATTAGCACCTTTGCTCCATATTCTCAAGCAACGGTTACTGTCAGCAAGATTTATGATAATATCAATGATGTTATTGAAGTGGCAGGAATCACTTCTGAGTCGAACAGTAAGTTCAACAGACTTTATAAGATTTCAGAAATTCCTGTAGGTTCAGCTAGAAGTGTTACTGTCTATTCATATGACAATATCACTGGTGTTACAACAACAGGATTAGATGCCAGCTTTATGTCTGGAGCAACCGCAAATGTTACTGGTCCTGCTCTGACTATATCCTCTCTTGATTATAATAATGTATCGGGCATCGCTACTGTTGTCACCACATCTAGACATGGACTTTCCGTTGACTCTAAGGTTAGAATTAATAGTTCTACAACCTTGTTTAATGGAGAATTTATCGTAAAGAGAAAAATTGATTTAACTTCTTTCTCTATTGGCATTGGAAAATCAGTTTCAGCAACCTCTCTTTCTGGAACAGCAGAAGTATTCAGACCAGGAAATAATTCTAGAGGTGGAATTGTTAATGCCGACAATGAAAGTCTGGCTGGAAGAATGCTGCATTCTTATGCTGGCATTACAACAACCTTAGGATCTGCAATTTCTACACCTACAGCAGAAAATATTAGTCTTACGAATGTAGGAAATCTTGACATTAACATTGGTGATTATCTGATGATTGATGATGAAATTGTTAGAGTAAAAACAAATGTACCTAGTGCTCCAACTAATCCTTTAACTGTTTTCCGTGGTGTTCTTGGAACAAGAGCAAAAACACACTCTACAAACTCAGTTGTTACTAGAGTAAATATTCTTCCTGTTGAACTGAGAAGACACTCTATCATGCGTGCTTCTGGACATACTTTCGAGTATGTTGGTTTTGGTCCTGGTAACTATTCAACTGCATTCCCAGATAAGCATGATCGTTCCATATCTGCAGATGAAGAGCTTTTAGCTCAATCCACTAGAGAAGATGGTGGAATTAACTTCTACACAGGAATGAATGATAGAGGAATTTCTTATGCTGGTAACAAGAAACTCAGTACTGTTACCGGACAAGAAGAGATCTTTGATACTCCTGTCCGTACTGTAACTGGTGAAGATATTGGAGTTCTTCCGAATATTAATGTCATCACTCCACTTGAAGGAATTTTCTCACGTTCGGTTAGAGTTGAAGGAGGATTAGACAATACTGTATCATCTGAATTTAATGGTCCAGTAATCTTCAGCAATAAAATTACTTCCACTTCAGAAAAAGGAATTGAAGGTGCTTCATTCTTCATTCAAGGTGATGCTACTGTTTCCAGAAAATATACTGTCGGAATTGCAACACCAGTTCTTTCTGGCACTCCTGGAGACATAGTATACTTCGATAATCCATCCGCAGGTGGATATATTGGATGGGTTTACACTTCAGATCAAGATTGGTATCGTTTCGGAAATGTAAGTCTTTCCAAAGATCTCAACATTGCTCTGTTCGATCAAGTAGGAATTGCAACAACTTCTCCTGGAACCAATAGACTCCAAGTTGGATCTGGTTCTAATTTGTTTGCTGTCGATACTAACGGAGTTGGAATTGGAACAAGCGCAAATCTCTACAAATTAAATGTTCGTGGAAACTCTAATGTTTCTGGAACCTTGTATGCTGGATACTTTGCGGGTGATGGATCTGGTATTACCAACCTCAACGCAGCTGCACTTGGTTGGACTCAAGTCACAAATGGACTTTATAATTCCGCTCTAAGCAGAGTTGGTCTTGGAACAACAAATCCAAGATTCATGACCGAGATTGGACCTGTTGGAACAGCAGATACAACCTTACATGTTAATGGTTATGCCAACTTCGTTGGTGTCCTTTCTGCTACTAACATGAGAGTTAGTGGAATGCTGACGGCGAATGCATTTGACTTCAGTTCTACTAGCGGTCAAATCAATGCTGGTGTTGGAACATTCACGAAGATTGTAGTTGGAACCGCAATTTCTACATTCGGATCCGATGTTGGAATGGGCACAGCAACACCGAGAGCGAAACTTGATGTCGAAGGATCTGCAAGATTCAGATCATATTCCGAAGGTGTAGAGATTCTTGATATTGATTCTGGTGTAGTAACGGTAGATCTGTCCAAGGCAAATAACTTCACTTTAGAAGTTGATGCTGTTGTTGAGAAATTTGAAATTCTCAACTGCCCATCAGATGCTACTTCTTGGATGATCAAGATTGACCAAAATTCTACAGGTGGATATTCCGTTGGCATCACCACATTCGTAGACAGTGGTGCTAATGCAATTGATCTTTATTGGCCAGGTGGAGGAGTTCTTCCTGGAGTGACAACTGAAGCATCAAGAACAGATATCTACTCGTTCAAAACATTTGACGGTGGATCGAACTGGTACGGATTCGTCGGAGGTCAGAACTTCTTATGAGAATAGCAAAGAGTCTTCCAACAAGCCTAGAATTAAACGGTCCCATTATTTCATGGGAAATTCATCCAACATCAGTATCGGGAGCAGATGGCACAAGTCTTACTTTCACAGGACTAGCCACTGCTACTTTTCCTGAACAAGACCCACCTTTAGTATTTGCTAATGACGGTACTTTATCATATAGATGGTATGAAGTTGGAATTGGTTCTTTAACTGATGGTGGAAGAATTAGTGGGGCAGGAACTACCATCCTCACTATTTCTGATCTCGATTCTCCTGGAGATACTGGAAGACAATTTTATCTTACGGCGGATTATGGTCCGTCTGCATATTCTCAACCAGTTGGTTCTGCAGTCACAGTTGGCACTGCAAGATCAACTGGTAATGCTTTGAATGAGAATTATCATTCCAATATTGCATCTATTACAGTTTTCCCAGAAATTCAAATTTCTGAACAACCATCAGCATTGACCGTTGCCCAAGGTCTTACTGCAGTATTTACTATTAATGCGACTCTTACAGATACTACTCAGGGAGAAGAATCTTATAAGTGGCAAATAAACCAAACCGATATTTCTGATGGAACTATTGATCATGGGGATGGAAAGACTACAGTGATATCTGGATCTGGAACCGACAGACTTGTAATAGTATCTGATTTTATTTCAGAAAGAAGAGTTAGATGTAAGGTAACTCACCCATTATCAGGAAATAGTCCACAATATAGTAGCGATGTTCGTTATGATGTTGTAAGCGCAAGGCAAATTGTAAACTTCGAATATATCGACCAAAATGCTGGTCAGTTGAATAAGGCAGAGGCTATCAATTTCTTTGATACTGACGAACATGTACTTGATGCAAATAATCCTGCTATTACTGGTATTGTTAGATTCTATGCTCCTGAAAGAGACGTTACAATAATCATGGAACTATTTGCAGCAAGAGGATTCTCTAATGGTGGTTTCGAAGGAGGCGAAGGAGGATATTCTAAAATTAGATTTACCATGAAACAGAATGAGGAATATATTTTGAACAACATTCCACAGGTCAATAGTAGTGGTTCTATTTTCTTATATTATAAGCACAATTTACTTGCTGTTTCTGCTGCTGGAGGAAGTGCTGGAAATAGTGGAAATGGTGGACCTGGAGGAGGTGTAGGTGTTGCTGGTGGACCTGGGTCTGGAGCTGGTGGAGGAACTGGTGGTGTTTTGTGGCAAGATGGCACATTACCTTTCCCAGGAATCTTTGGATCTACCGCTGGTTTCGCTAATGACTCGGGATTTTTGGTTGGTGGAGATAGCGTAGCAAATCAACCACTAGGAGGAAGAGTTATTCCATGTCCTAGAGGAGGATATTACAGACAGCGAGGATTTGCACCTTGCCAGGAAGTTGGACAAGCAAATTTCGTAACTCCTCATGGGGTAAATGTTGCTGGAACTAGAAAAATTCTTTCTGGTTTTAAAGCGGGTTATGGTGTTCGTAACACCGCAGGTGCCGGAATTGGTGGTGGAGGTTCAGGTGGAAATGGAGCTACTGGAGGAAACGGTGGAATTAACGGCGGCGGAGGCGGCGGTGGATCAGGATACAACTCTGGACTTGTCGAAGTTTTAGAAGCAACTCAAGGAGGAAATACTGGTATCGCTAAAGTTATTTTCTCACTTGGAGATGAAAGATTTATTGAAGAAGATGTTACCTTTACTGCTCATCTTGAATCTGGTCCAGATCATTTTATAGAGTTTACATTAGAAAGTGGAGAAGGTCCAGCTACCATGAAATTTGGTGCTTCCTCTTTTGGTGGAGAACTTGGTGATATTGTAAAGCAAATAAGAAAAGGATCGATCTATAAAGTAACAGATCAATCTGGTTCATTGCGAATGAATGGAGAACAGTTGGGACTGGAAGATTTTGATGATGATGATACCGTTGATAACTATGATGACTTAACTATAAGAGTAGATAAAGGAACTATTCTTGAAAGAGATGGAGGATTCTTCTACGAGTTCTTCTGACGATAAATAAGTTATAAACGTAAGGGTGGAGAGTGAAACCCAATGGCAATTAACAAGAATTTTGTCGTCAAGAACGGCTTAGAAGTAAACAGTACTTTACTTGTTGCCGACTCAGCAAATAATAAAGTTGGTATCGGTAGTACGATTCCTGCCTTCGAACTGGATGTTGTTGGCGGTATCGGTGCTACCGATATTATTATTTCCGGTTTAGCAACAGTAACCACAGAACTGAATGTTGGTACTAATGGTTCAGTTCTTACCGTTCTTGGAATTGGTGGATCGGTTGGTGTTGGAACTGCTCTGCCAGGATATCTCTTAGATGTTAGAGGACCTGGAGCGGGAACAACTTCTCTCTATGTTCAGGGCGATGCAGATATTAGCGAAAGACTCTATGCTAAGAGTATAGAAGTAACTGACTTGACTGTAACTGGAGTAGGAACAATTCCTACTATCGATGTTACTGTTGCAACAATCGACAATCTTGAAGGAACTAATCTCAGTTTCAGTGGAATTGCTACAATTTCGGAAGACTTGTATGTCAGTAGAAATGTAAACATCACTGGCATAACCACACTTCAAGATAATTTATTTGCCACTAACGCCCAGCTTGATAATGTTACTGTATCTGGAATTACAACAACAAATAGTTTAAGCATTGGGTCTACTCAAATTGTATCCAATGAGAGACAACTTCAAAACATTGCTTCTCTTGATGCAACAACTACCGCGACAATAGAAACAGCAGTAGCTAATGCTCCAAATACACAAACAGATTTAAATGTAACTGGTATCACTACTTTAGGTGATGATACTACCATTAGTGGAAATCTAAGCGTAACTGGATTCACTACGGTTGGTGGTTACCTCGACATCAATAACAGCGCAGATATTAGCGGAGACTTAAGTGTAACTGGAGTAGTCACTGCTAGTGCTTTTGTTGGAGATGGATCTCAACTTACTGGTGGTGGAATTGGAATTCAATCTACAGGAATCTCTGTTGGATATGGAATTACGACTCTTAATTTTAGAGGATCTTCTGTTTCTACAGTAGAAGCAAATGAAGCTCTTGGTATCACAACAATCACACTCGTCGGTGGCGGCGGTGGTGGTGGAGCTTCTGGTGATGACGGACAAATTCAATTTGCTACCAGTGGAAGTCTTGATTCTTCCGCAGATTTAGTATTTGATGGAGGAACAATTAACATCAAGGGAACTGATGTTGGCATCGGTTCAACTGCTATCTATGCAGTAAACACTGGAGCACAATTCTTCACCGTAGATACTTCGGATGTTGGAATTAAGACTGCAAGTATCGGCATTGGTACAACTGCTCCATTGTATAAACTGCATGTTGTTGGTGGAGGAACTTCTCTTGGTGGAGATGTCTTTATCAATGAAGACACTGTAATAGGCGGAAACACAAATATCACTGGAGTATGCACAGCACAAGACTTCGATTCTCTTTCTGACGTAAACTACAAGACAAATATAGAAACCGTATCTGGAGCATTGACCAAAGTAGAACAGATGCGTGGAGTTCAATTTGACTGGAAAGACTCTGGTCAACCATCTTTCGGTGTTGTTGCACAAGAACTTGAGCAAGTTCTCCCAGAATTGGTCAGAGGAAGTGATCCAAGAACCGTGAACTATAATGGTATCATCGGTGTTCTTATTGAAGCCATCAAGGAACTGAGTGAGGAAGTCCGTACTCTGAAAGGGGAAATTTGATAAATAAATTTATCTAACCCTAGCCGAGTGGGAACACGAAGATGGCAATTAAAGTCTCAGGAACAACTGTTATTGATGACAGTAGGAGTATTATAAATGTTGGTGTGGCGACCGTTGGTCTGCTCACAGCAACAAGTACTCAAACTGAAAACTTAAATGCGAGTGGCATAACGACCATCGCTAACTTAAATTCTACCTCTTCGTCTTCTACGAATTTAAATGTTAGCGGTATTTCGACGCTTGGGACTGCCCAGGCGACTTCTTATACTGGAGATGGATCACAACTTTCTGGAATTAACGTTGGAGTTACTTCAGAAGGATCTCTGATTGGTTATGGATTCACAACAATTAACTTTGTTGGAACAAGTAATAGTATCAGAGCAGAAGGAACCACTGTCCACGTCAAAGTTTCCGGCGGTGGCGGTGGCGGTGGATCACCAGCGCAATCTTTCGTCTACGCATCAATCTTCGGTTGATCTCGTATAAATTAATAAACAGGAGTTTCTACAAAAATGGCTGCACCAAATTTAGCTAACACATCTAATATTCTTGCAAGACAGACCGCAGTTGGTCTTACTACTACCGCTTATGTTGGAATTGTTACCAACAACGCAGACTCGGGTAAGGTTTTAAGAGTCGATAACATTAGAATCACTAATGTACAGGGATCGTATGCAACTAACGTAACCGTTGGTTGGTCTACAGTTGGCGCTGCAACAACATTTAGAGTTGCATCTACAATGCCAGTTCCAGCAGATTCTGCTCTGATTGTTGTAGACAAAGACAGCGGACTCTACTTAGAGGAAAATCAGAATATCATCGCAAAGGCAGACAACGCCGACTACTTAGAAGTTCTTGTTAAGTACGAAGAACTTAGCGCATAATAGGCAACAAGTATAAACAAAACTCTCATATAAGGTACCCAAGGAGACGAAGATGAGCGCATACCAAGGCGGTTATATTGGAAACACACCCGAAAATTGGGAACCAGGCAAAAGACCTGGTGTGTGGAAGGCAAAAGATATTCAGGCACTCCAAAAGCAAGGAGAATTATCTCGTACAGCTTGGAGTTTGAAGTCTGCAAAATATCGACCTCCATTTAAAAGATTCGACGTATCCCAATACGAAACTCAACCGACCTGTGTTATTCTTAATAGCACAGGTTCAAAGATGTATGTGGTTGGACTGCAGCAGGCAAAAATCCTGCAGTTCAGTCTTTCTACATATTGGGATGTTTCGACAGCTGTATTTGACAATGTAGAATTTGATCTCAGAGATTATGAGAAATCTCCAACTGAACTTGCTATTAATGAAGATAACGATAGAATTTACTTTGTTGGTACCCAAAACGGAAAACTCTATCAGATTGATCTGACCACTGCAAGTGATCTTTCGACTGGAACTATTGGAAAATATGCTGCTCTGCAAAGCACAGTTCCCGACATCGACGGTATTTACTTCAGTTCCGGTGGCGGCAGCCTTTTTGTAGTATCTAGAAGTGATGATAGCATTACTACATTTACGCTTTCAACTAACTTCGATATATCCACAATTACAAACGGATTCCAGTCAACTTCGAAGAAAATTGTAGGTCTCTCTACAAACCTCACCCTGGATCCAATCACCCGTCAGCGTACTGTCTTAAAAGGCATTACGCAAAGAGGTAATCCTCAGGGTGCTGGTGCTGGTAATTATAATGCCAATAGACAGACTAGTGTATGGCATGATCCTCTGGATGTAAGACCTAAATCGGTCTCCTTCAATGATGATGGAACTATTCTCTTCATCCTTGGTGACAATGGAGAGATGTACACTTGGTATCTTGGTACACCTTTCACACCTCAGAGTGGTTCTTTCAACAGATTCGAGACTACTAATCCACTGATTCTGGATGAATCTTTGGAGAGCCCTCAGTCTCTCTTTATGAGACCTAACGGTTTCAACTTCTATATTGCTGATGGTAGTGGTGTTATTGCACAATATGATCTTCCTGCAGCATATAACGTTGATAAACTTACCTATGATCAAGAACGCAGACTTCAGGTAGGAAACAGCCCATACGACGTTCAGGTTTCTCCTGATGGTAAGACGATGTTCGTTCTTACTAGTGATGGCAACTACAGACTGAAAATGTATAGGACTAATCGTCCATTCGATTTTGGTCGTATGTTGACAGATCCTAGAGATATGCTCTTCAGCTATAATGGAGAATATCTCTACATTTGCGACAACTACAACATTTTCCGTCACGAGCTCTCAACACCTTGGGATATCACGACAGCAACATATACAGGAAATAAGTTTAGAACAAACGATTCGCCTATTAGTGAAGGAAATCTTGAAGGTATCACTTGGAAACCTGATGGCACAAAATTATGGATTTGTGGATATGGTCAAGATAGAATTTTTGAATTCGATGTCTTAACACCATGGGATTTGACAACATTACAGTATAATCTTGTCAATCAAGAGACCACTGATGAGAGCACCCCAAGAGATATTGGTATCTCTACAGATGGTAAAACTTTCATGTATGCTGGAGAAAGATATCTCCGTACCTTCTTCCTGACCACACCATTTACTTTTGCGGATGGTGTTAGCCAGTCCAATTATACCATGGACACCAGAAGTTTGAATGGTCCAGATAGGTATAATATTAGAGCTGCTAAGTGGTCTAGAGATGGTAAACGTCTCTACATTGCTTACGAATCTGGTAATAACCAGTGGAACACTGAAGTACACCAGTATCGTGTACAGTGGGCTTTCCACCTCGATGACATGAGTCATAATAACCCACAGGGTATGCATGTCACCGAGGATGGAACTCACATGTATATCTGTGATTATGATGATCACAGAGTATTCCAGTATCATCTTTCAGAGCCTAATGAAATCAGATCTGCTGGTTTTGTAACATATTTCCAAGTCAATAATACTTCCTATCGTAATCACTCTGGTCAAATTTACGGTAGATATCCAACTAACCCAAGAGGCGTTGGACTCAGCAGCGATGGTAACACTCTGTTCGTTCAAGGAAACTATGTTGTTTCTCAGTTCGCACTGGGAACATCTTTCTATGTTGACTCCGTTGGTGTAGGTACTACAGGATACTTCTATCGGTGGGATGATAATGACATGCGTGACATAGCGTTCAGCTATGATGGCAGAAAAATGTTCATGATTGGTGAACAGCACAGTAGAGTATATGAATTCACCCTGAAGTTCCCATATGATATTAACCCAACAACATCACTTCGCCACCCTGATGTTGTTGCTATGGTTGGTATGGGTACATCCACCACATGGCCATCTACAAGTGGATACAACGGAACAGAGGATAACTTCGAATCTTGTGCTATTAGTACAGATGGTCAATATTTCTATGCTGGTGGTACCCGAAACAGATCTATTTACCGTTATAATTTAGGAATTGCAAATAGCATCAAGTCGATGTCTCATAACCAGACATTTAAGGTCTGGAATAATTATCATGGAAATAAAGAATATTATCCTAGAGGACTTCATTTCAGCCATGATGGCAGAAAAATGTTCATCTGTGGTAATCAATTCGGTGGAGAAGCTAAGCAATTTAATCTGAGAACTGCATGGAGTATTTCTACTTCCAGTGGATCTCAACAAAATACTCTTGTTGCCTTTGGTGGTACTTTCCCTCTGCGCCGTCCTACATTTGAGGAGCATCTGAGAGTTTCTCAACCTCAGTATGGAAACTTCGAAGCACAAGAAAATAATATAACCAATATCAGAGGTGCAACTGACGGAACTAAGAAGCTTCGTGCTCTTGGTATAGGATCTACCGGTGAATCCCTCTACGTAATGGGATACAACGAAGCTCAGATTAGAAGATATCCACTGTCTACTTCTAACTACATCAGATCAGCTGGATTCTCTTCTCAGAATGCATATGAAAATTATTGGTATGCTGGTGTTGGTCTCGTTACTTCATGGTGCTGGAGAACTGGCATGGCTGGTGCTGGACGCTGGTATGGTGGAAATCCTCAAAACTATAGACAAGGACACAGTGAAACTGAAGGTCGCGGACTCTATGTAAGACCTGATGGTCTCAAGTTCTATATTGCAGGTTCATCGGCAGATAGAATCTACGAATACAATATCTCTACTGCAACTCCATGGAACGTTGATACTGTCGGTTATCATACCAGACAGAACATGAGTCAGATGACTTATAGTAATTTTGGTATTGATATCTATGGTAATTCTAAGACTGGTCTTGGAACAACTACCGCATACCTCTATAACATCGGAATTCATGATGTTCAAGGTATTGAGTTTAAGCCAGACGGCATGAAAATGTACGTTACGGATACTAAATCTAGATCCGTTTGGCAGTTTGAACTTGCCGAAGCTTGGAAAGTTGGTACTGCAAACACTGGTCAGGAAATAAGATACTACAGACGAAATGATAATGCTGGAGATCCGCATAGTGGCAACAGGTTAATTGGATTTAACACTGCTGTTGGTATTGCGAAGTCCTTCACGTTAGATGTCACTTGGCAGAATAGTGAGAATGGTTCTAGACTTGAATATCAACCACGTTGTATGAGATTCAACCTCGACGGAACATTAATGTACGTTGTGGGTACTGGATCTGATAGACCATTTGTGTTTGAATTGGACGAACCATGGGAAATTGACACTGCAAGATATAGAAACCAGAAACTCACCACACAATTCCAAAGAACTCCTGCAAATAGCACTGGATTCCCTGGTATTGGTACCGTAGAAAATAATCCATATGGTATGACATGGAGTAGAGATGGTAAGCATCTCTATGTTGTTGGTGATGATGGATACATGTATGATTTTGAAAATTCCCTTGCATGGAACACTGATTATGAAACTGATTTCAGTGTTCAGGCTGGATATGGCAATAGCTTGTATCATTTTGAGTCTGGAATTAACAGGAAAGCATTCCCATCAGGCATTAGTACTGCAACAGACGTTCAGTACAATCCAGACATGGATAAGATGATTGTTGTTGGATATTCCAACTCCACTGGTTCTGAAGTCAAGCAGTATGGAACTGGAACCTCTATGGGAAGAGGTAACTACGAAGGAACCATCGCTCTTGGAAACGTCAGCATCGGACAATCTTTCCGCCTTAGACAGTTTACCAATTCCAACGGCGACGTTCGTGGATCTGCATTCAGTACTGATGGTAAGTATTTCTATCAGGTTGATTATAATAAGGACAGAGTATTCCGTTATGAATTAGTTAAACCATGGAATATCAATTCCATGAAGATGAGCTATGATCCTGCTGTTGTAGGTTATGCTACAACCTCTACTGGTGGAACTATTGGTGTTAGCTCCTTCTATGTCGGAAGTCAAGAGGGAACTCCACATGCATTAGCTTTCAACCATGATGGAAGCAGGATGTATATTGGTGGTAATAATGACACCATATATCAATACAATTTACCAAAGAATCATTATTGGGGTATTACCAGTTCTGTCTATACCACCAGCTATAATGGGGTTAATAGTGATGGAAGCAATGTCAAATCCATTGGATTCTCTACAAGTGGTAAGAGAATGTATGTTGCTACCCACAGTAACTCTTGGGTCAGACAGTACTGGCTCGATAATCCATGGGAAGTAAACACTGCAAACAGAAGAGGTGAGGGTAACCATATCCTGAAAGGACAAGCAAACCCAAGATCCTTCAAGTGGAACAATGATGGAACAAAACTGTTTGTTCTTAGTGATTCAAGAAAAGAAGTCTTCGAATATAATCTGAGCTATCCATATGATGTTCTGAGATCCGTTGAAGCTGTCTCTGCTGCAGGAACAACAAGAGTCAATAATGTTGTTGGACTTGGAACAACTGGATTTGATGTTACTGATGCAGATGCAAGCGACGTTAATGGACTTGCGTTCAACGCTGATGGAACAAAGATGTATATTGTTGGTCTTGGTTCTACTACCATTACCCAATATGGTCTGTCAACAGCATTTAACGTAAGAAGTGCTACTATCGAGAAGACTAAGAATCTCTATCCTGATGGATTATTCCCAGAAGAGATTGGATTCAACTCCACTGGTTCCAAGATGTATGTCTTGGATAGAAAGTTAGATTATCTCGTAGAGTATAATCTTGGCACCAATTATGACATTGCTACCGCAGATTTAGGAAACGTTGGTTTCGCATCTACCGCTACATATAGCACTCTGAACTTTACCGACACTACTGCTGGTATTGCTCTTACAGATAATAATTCTGCTCTTGTACAGATCAACGCATCTAGCACATCTAACTGGAATCAAGCTGCTGTTGCTGCAGGTTCTAGTTTCGGTGCTCCATTCACAATGGAATATCGAGTTAGAGCAAATGGAAGTAGTACATACAATAAGATGGTTGGTCTTACCACCATTGGTGATCCCGATGGCTTTAGAGGCTCTACTACTAACCTGTACCATACAATGGCACATGGTTTCTATCACCAAAACCACAATAACTTAGGTGGTGGTGGAATTTCCATTAGAACAAAACACTCCACAAACGCAAACGAAAATACCAGTGCTCTTGGAAGCAATTGGCACGTTGGTAACGAAGATATCTTCAGAATTTCTTACGGTGTTGATGGATACATTAGACACTTCATTAACAAAGTAGAAGTTCAAAGAGTCTATGTTGGTGCTGGTATGTCTTACCATGTTGGTGCATACTTCAACACTGATGGTGCTCAGTTAGATGATATTCGTATCACTAATACTGGATTTACTACATCCTCCGATGGATATGGTAATGCATTCTACATGTCCAGATTTGAAAGTGATCCAAAAGGATTCTGTCTGTCTGATAATGGCATCAACCTGAACATGGTTGGAACTAACCAGGATAGAATCTACAGATTTATCCTTGACGATGACTACAGAGTTGGTAGTGCCATGACTGTCGGTATCGACACTTTCCGAGGAAGAGATGGTGCTAGAGGATTTGGTCATATTGGAAACATGGACAGCAGCCCTCAGTGTGTTGGATTTAACACTGATGGTACTAAGGCATTTATTCTTGGCGAGTCCTCCGATAGAATTTGGCAGTTTGATTCTGCTATCAAGTATCAACCATTAAACGTAGATGGTCCAGAAGGATACTACTTCAACATTGGTCCTCATGACTTCGGTGCCCCACAGGAAGTCAAGTTTAGTAATGATGGTAAGGTAATGTATGTGTATGAAAGTAATAATGAACTTCATACCTACACATTAGAAAAACCTTGGGATCTTACCTCTGTAAATCATGATCCTTATGATCATAGACCTTACAGACATACCAGTAACCATGAGTATCAATTCAAGGAAGACGTATATACATTTACAGTTAAGTCCGATACTGAAGATGTTATCTACTTCTCAGATAGATACGGAGACGTATACCAGATGCCAGCTAACCCACGCTGGATGACACCTACAGATCAACAAATTCAACACCTTGGATTTGCAAGCGAAGGTAAGATTGCATATGTAACTGGTATTCAGTCTGCAGCAATTACAAGATACGATCTCACCACTCCATATGATATTAGAACTGCTGAGAGAAACCGTGAGGGTCAACAATTCTATACTTATCCAGAGATTCAAAGAAATCCACTGAAGATTCGTAAGAAGAAGTACAACCCAATGTACGCTAATAATAGTGGTAGTAATGCTCTCTGGAGAGAGGCTAACTATCGCAGTCTTACTTTCAACTATGATGGAACTAAGTTGTATGCTCTTGGTGGAGATACTGAAACTGTATTCCAGTATGATCTCGCACAACCATATGATACTACAACTGGAGTTTCTGTTGGTGGCACCTTCTACGTTGGATATCAAGAAATTGATCCAGAAGCAATTGACTTCAAACCAGATGGTACCAAGATGTACATGGTTGGAACAAGTTCTGATAGAATTTTCCAATACAATCTTGGACAACCATGGGAAGTCGCTAGTGCTGAGTACAATGGTGATCTGACAAGAACAACTTCTCCTGCTCTGGATCTTGCATACAAGTCCTTAGTCACTGAGGATACACAACCAAGAGAATTTATCTTCAACTATGATGGAAGCGAAGGCTTCATGATTGGTACACAGAGAAATACTGTTTACAAGTATACCCTGTCTACTCCATGGGATGTTGACACTCTGGTAGCAACTGCAACTACATTCACCGTTGTTGATTATGAAAGAGCATCGCAAGGTCTCTTCTTCAAACCTGATGGTTCTGAGATGTATGTTGTTGGTTATGGTACCACTGCTACATATACCTCTGGACTTACCAGTGCAATGGTTTCCGCTGGTATTGCAACAACCATGGGCAACCGTCCTGGTAATGTTCATAAGTTCTCCCTCACAGTTAATTGGGATATTGAGTCTGCAGCATTTACAACCAGCTTCTATGTTGGAAACGAAGAGAATCAACCAACTCAGGTTAGCTTTAACCCTGAAGGAACAAGGATGCTCATCATCGGTCAGCAAAGAGACCGTATGCAGACTTATGATTTATCAACTGCGTGGGATCTTGACACTGCGGTTTATGAACCATTCAACTTCAACAACTATAATGATAGTCAGAGTTCCTCTGATAACAGACCACAGTCCTTTGGAATTAGCACAACTGGTAAAGACCTCTACATGGTCGAAGCCAATAATGAAAGAATCAGACAGTATCAACTGTCTGCACCATATCAGGTAAGAAATCTTGAGACAACTCCAAGAGCATTCTTCTGGAGAGCAGATGGTCTCAAACTCTACATCGTTGGTAGTTCTCAGGACAGAGTGTACTCATTCACTATGACTGAGGCATATAACATTAGAACAATGGCCTTCGATGGTGGATACTTCTATGTCGGAAGTGAAGTCGGAACTCCAACAGGAATCTTCTTTGAAGATGACGGATTGACGATGTATATCTCTGGTCATAGTAACAGACTGCATCAGTTCGACTTAGATACAGCATGGGATATCAAGACAACCAAGAACTATAGAGAAACTGGTAGTGGAAACTACAGGAACTCTATCTCTGGTGTTGCTACAACATCATTCCAGCTGAACAATAACCGTGGATCTAGTCCATATGGTCTTGGATTCAGCACTGATCGCTCTAGATTCTGGTGGTTAGATGGTGGTAACAGTCAAAATGCTGTATTCGAACATTATAGACAGACAACCACAGGTATCACCAGTGCATACTGGCACGCTAATTATGACAACTATGATCAATATCCTCAGGTAGATCGTAAGGGCAATTACGATCAAAATACTGATGATAGACGTAGATTCAACATGGGAAGACAATATCCCCATACTCCTGAATATGTTGGATTTGGTTCTGAGGGTAACATCATGTATATCCTGCATAGTAGTCATGCGGATATGATTCACCAGTATCATCTTCCAACTCCATATAGAATGAACTGGTATACTGAAAAACCATATGATATTGGATTCTCCACAGATGGTCAGTATTTCTATGTCCTGGGTGATGATAGTAAGAGAATCAATCAAATCGGTGTTGCTGGTTCTGGCGGTGCATGGAATCTCCATGGTCATGGTGATGGAACTGGATATGATATTGTCCACTCCACTTATAATGAAGCAGATTATCTGAACCTTGATATCGATATTGAAAATGATCCTAGATCGTTCGTCTTCAAACCTGATGGTACAAAACTGTACATGTTAGGTTCTCAGAGAAAGAGACTGTATGAATACAATCTCACTACTCCATGGATGGTTAATACTGCTGGACTTGGAACAACAAGTTACTACATGGAGTACACCGACCAAGCGAACAATGAATCGGGTGGCGATGTACCTAACTTAGGTAGTCCTTATGGTTTGAGATTCCATCCAGATGGAACCTATATGTATTGTGTTGACCACGATAACTATAGAGTCTTGCAGTGGGAATTTGGAACTCAGTGGGATATCAGCACCTTAGGATTTAAGACTGATTATAATATCGATACTAAGCGTTTCCACTTCAGATCTACAAACCAACGCTTAAGACCAAGAAACCTTGGATTCAGCACCTATGGTGATAAGATGTTCTTCATCGATTCTAATAATGATTATGTTGTTTCCTTTACTCTTGATACTGCATGGGAAGTCGATTCTGTTGGTGTTGGTACAACATTCCATTATGTTGGTAACATTGAAAATGATCCATATGCACTTGGATTCTCCACCGATGGAACAAGATTCTTCGTTGCTGGTCACCAGACTTACTTGCTGAATCAGTATGATATGGGCAACCAGTCTACTGCTCCAGGTATTTCCTCTGCATGGAACGTTGGTATTGCAACCACAGCATTGTGGCATGGTAGAAAGTGGGGTAAATCTTCACCATATATGACTGGTATTGGTAGGTCTATGAACCTGGCTGGTCCATCTATCGCGGGAACATTCAACGTAGGACCTTGGGAAACATCTCCTAGATCCCTACACTTCTCTCCAAATGGAGATAGAATGTGGTTGGTAGGACATCAGAATCATTATGTCCGAGAATTTAGATTCGAAAAATCTAATTGGGACTTGAGATGGTCGAACAATAATAGTGTTCTGACCGCAGGAAGTACAACATGGCAGGCCAATAATGCAACTTATGGTCACTCTAATGCCTCTAGTCCTAATGACTTCCAGTGGAACGAAAATGGATCTAGATTCTGGATTCTTTCGGATAACACCAATAAGATGCACCAGTGGAATGTAACCCAGAACTGGAGTATGCAAAACTCCCACATTGAAAGAGACTTTAGAAGTTCTGCGGGTACTGCGATAAGTTCTAGAACACTTGGTAATAACAGTTCACCACACTCCTTCTTATGGAGTCCTGACGGAACTAGACTTTACGTTTCTGAAACTCAAAACGGTCATATCTATGTCTATGATGCTCCTAACCCATTCGATATTAGCGATCTTCAAGCACACTTCAGATATAGTAATTACTATGTTGGAAATGAAGAATATAATGTAAGAGGCATGGCATTTGCTACCGATGGTAAGAAGTTCTTCACTGTTGGTAATCAGGATCACTGGTATGTAACTCAATATGATATGCCTGTTCCTTATGAATTCACTAGAAGAGGTGTAAACGAATCTGCTAATGCGATTGCAATTCATACCGAGGGAACAAGAATTTGGTTCCAAGGTGAATTCAGAGATCAGATCTATCAGCATGACATTGATACTCCATGGAATATCGGTGTTAGAAGAATGGCTGGAGGATCAAATAACTATGCGTTCCCAAGAGTCGGATTAGATTCTACTGGAATTAGCACAACACCAACCGTTATTGGTCGTGGTATCAATAGAGTCATAAGTGGTATGCAATCCAGCGTTTATGTTGGACAAGACATTATAGATCCTCGTGGAATGGCTCTGGCTGGCGGTGCTGCTGATGGTCAAAGATTCTTCGCTCTGAACTATGACAACACTGGTAAGACAGACCTCATTCAGTATAACGTTACTAACAAGTGGGACTTTGACGGAGTATCGATCGGTGCATCCTTCAAGCAAGTTGGAATGTATGTAGAGTCCAATTATGGTTCTTCTGGATTCATTACAGAAAGATATAATACTGACCTGACCTTCAGTACAAATGGTCAGAACATGTACATTGTTGGTCAAGAATACGATAGAGTCTATCAGTATTATCTTGGTGCTGCATTCAACATCAACACCATCTATGGTGATGACTTCTTAGGAATTGGAACTACATCCATTTACTACGGAATGCAAGGAAATCCACATGCACTTGGATTCACTTATGATGGAACAAAGGCATACATCGCGTATGATAACACTGAAATGGTTCAATATGATCTCCATGTCGCATGGGATCTGAGATCTGGTTATTATCGCCAGAAGAGACGCGAATTTAATAATGAAGACATTGGTAACATCCAAGGAATTAGATTGACTCCTGATTCTAAGGCGATGTATGTATTGGATTCGAGCAGTGATAGAATTCATTACTATGAATTCCTCGAAGGATTTGAAGGTGAGTTAACTCACATGTACAGAGCAGAACCAAATGAGGCTCAGTTCTACGTTGGTAATGATGAAAACGAACCATATGGTTTCGATATCTCTGCAGATGGTAAGCACCTGGCTATCATCGGTAGACAAAGAGACAGGGTTCAGAAGTATGACATGAGATCTCCATGGGAGACAAGAACATCTTCCCAATCTGATTCTAAGATGGTTTGGAAGTATGATGGTTCTAAACTCTTCGTCTACAACCAAGAACTTGAAAGAGTTGAAAGTTTCACCATTGAAAATGAGGCTGATTATTGGGATCTGTCTAAGGCAGGATTCGATACCGGCAATTACATGACCGTTGGTGGACCTGTCAACAACTCCCAGTATCTGAGAACTTGGGACAATATTGAATGGCAAGATTCTAACAATAGCACTTCAACTCAGAGCTATCGTTACGTTTGGTCTCAAGAATATGATAACACTGGCAATAAGATGTTCCAGTGGACCAGTTATGATTATGAACTCAATGAAAATGATGAAGTTGACGTAAGACAACTTTCTCTTGGTACTACATCCCTGAGTCATACTGGTATCTTCACTGGTTCAATGTTCGGATTCGCTGGTATTTGGAACGACAGATATCACAACGACAAACTGGGTATTAACACCAACACTGGTATTAACACAACCTCATCCAATACAGGAATGACGGGTAATACCTTCGATATGCTGTTCTCTGGAGTATCTTCTCCTCTTGCTGTCGCATTCAGCACAGACGGATCTAAGATGTTCGTTACCGATGATAATAAGAATAAGGTCTTCTATTATCCTCTGAGTACACCATGGAACGTTGGTAGTGCTACTACAGTTGGAGTCGCTCTCAGCTTCTTCATTGGAGATCATAACGGAACACCTAGAGACATTACATTCAACTATGATGGATCTAGAATGTACACAACGAATTCTTCCAACGATAGAATTCACCAATATGATCTGGATACCAATTATGCTGTTGGTGGTGGAAACACCGTTAGTGTTGCTACTACATATGTCCAAGCATATAACACTGGTGATGGTGGCGGAGATACTGTTCAGGGTATGTTCTGGAAACCAGATGGAACCAAGTTCTACACTGCTGACTCAGGTAGCGATAGAATCTTCCAATACAATCTTGCTACTGCATGGGATATTACAACTGTCCAAAATGAAAATGATGGTGTTGGATTAGGAACTACTTCCTTCTACCTTGGTTACGAAGAAAATCAAGTCAGAAGTGTTGCTTGGAACGCTGATGGAACAAAACTCATTATTCATGGTAGAGATGCCAGATATAAGGGTGGCGACAGACTCCATGAATACAATGCTTCCGTAGCATATGCAGTAACTTCTCTGAGTTACTCTGGTTACAGAACAAATCGACTTGATGGTTACTACTCTTCACATGGTTCTGGATGGCATTGGCATCCTGACGGAGATAGAGTCTACATGGTAGGTCAGCAGTATGGAAATGCTATCGTTGAATACAGACTTACAACAAACTGGTCTGCAAGAGCATTCCACAGACATGGAATTGAGGCTGCTGGATTCGGTAGTGAAGGAACTAAGTTCTATACCGCTTCTAAGGACTCGTATGCTGTCTATGAATGGGATCTCGATACTGCTTATGAAGTTGGTTCAGGTGTAACCTGGTCTGGAAAGAGATTCGTTTACGGTCCATCTCCAACAGGTAAGAGATTCCACTACGGTTGGCAAGAAAACAACGCATATGGCGTTGCATTCAGCACCACTGGTGACAACATCTATGTTGCTGGTCAAGATAACAAAGTTTACCAATACAAGTTGGGAACTAACTGGGATATCAGCAGCAGACGTACTGGAACGGGTGATACTGCAAGTGCGACCTTCTCTGGTACAGAAGGCACAAATATCTACAGTGTCCAGTTCAGTAAGGATGGTACGAAAGTCTACTTCGTCAAGGATGAAGATGGAATCGTACAGCATACTCTCTCAACTGCATGGGATATCACATCTGCGGATACCACAATGGGTACATCTGCGGGTCTTGGAACAACTGCATTCTCCGTCAACAATGGAAACACTGATGACGAAAGAGCAGGTATTTCCACCCTCGAAAATAACCCACGCGCACTGGCATTTAGTTATGATGGTTCTAAGATGTACTTTGCTGGTACCAGCCAAGATACAATCTATCAGTACACTCTGACAACTCCTTGGGATATTACAACTGCGGGTGTCGGAACGGGTGTATATGGATTCACAACTTCGACTTATATTGGATACTGGGCGAACTCGCCTTCATTCATCGGACTCAGTTCGGATGGAACCAAGTTGTTTACATCTTGCGATTCACGTCGAAGAGTCTTCATGCAGACACTTTCCACTCCTTACGATGTTGGAACAGCGTCCACAGTGGTCGGTTTCACCACAGACTATCGCGAATTTGACTCTTCTTATCGTGGTTGTGCTTTCGATGAACTTGGTGAGAGAATGTACATCTACGGCAACAACAATGATATGATTCATGAGTTTGACCTGCCTAACCCATGGGAAGTCAAGACTGCATTTGAATCTGTCAAGTGTCTTGGAATTAGCACCCACGGTGATAAGTTATACCTCTCTGGTATTACAACCGCAGGTAACGTTGGATCTGGTCTTCGTGTTGCTGCTGGTGTTGGAACATTCAACAAAGAAGTCTGGTCTGGAATCAATACCTTGGGTATTCTTTCCACAGGTATTCTTGAGTACAACATGACTACACCATGGGATTCCAGTTCTATCTCTGGATACCATGAGAACTACAACGCTCATATCTTCTCCGACGCAACTGGCGGCACTGGACATAAGTTCGCCTTCAGTGGAGACGGTAAGAACATCATGGTTCTGAACTGGCGTTATGGTTGGTTGAGCAAACTTGGTCTGACAACAGCATGGAACGTTAGTGAACTGATTCCTAGAATCGATCCTGTTGAAAGTGATAGCAGTGAAGATCTGCACCTCAGTGGCAGTACACAAAATGCAATCGCATTCACCAAGGATGGAAGAATCTTGAGTAACTGGCGTGGTGATCGTTATACATTCCACCGTGATCTCTCTGGTCCATATATCTTAGAGAACACTGGTGATAACCATGAGGGTCTCTACTTCAAGGAAGATGGTTTAACCTGCTGGATCAATGATTCTACCTTCTATAAGATCCGTAAATTTGATCTTTCTGAGGCATATAACCTGAGAACTGGTATCTATACAGGTCACTATTGGTATTATGGTGCTTGGGGTAGTGGAAGAAGATCTCTCCACTTCAAACCAGATGGAACTAAGTTCTACCTTGCTTATGAGAGTGGATACCTCCAGGAACATAAGATGACAACTCCTTGGGATGTCAGAACTGCACATGCAAACTGGCAAGAGTACAGTCGCGCTGAACTTTACTACAGTGAAGGTGGAAATAATGTCAGAGATATTATTTGGAGACCTGATGGTAGTGAGTTCTACTCACTCGGAGTCAACTCTGTCAGAACCTTCAAGGTTCCTGATCCATGGAACATCTCTGGACCTAAGGACTTTGTTGATCAATATGTTCAGTGGAATAGTCAAATTCCTAACCAACAGGCAAGAGGACTTCATGTTGGTGCTGGCGGAAGTATGTTCTACATTGTTGGATGGTCTTCTGCGATCCAGTATAAGGTCAACCACAACTCTAATGGCAGATCGTTCAACCCAGATACGATCGTAAGAATTGATAACTCTCCTCAAGGATGTTACATCAGCACCGAAGGAAACTACATGTATGTCGTCGGTACTGAGAGAGACTGGGTACACCAGATGGAACTCAAGACTAACTTCGACGTTGGTACTGCTGAATACATGAAGAAGTCCTTCTATATTGGACAAATGGGTGGATCTCCAACCGATCTTGAGTTAAGTCCAGATGGTAAGTATCTGTACTGGATTGAAGATAGCAACAATAGAATCTGTCAAGTTCCTCTGAGAACTCCATTCATGGTCGATACTGCTAATGCAGAGAGATCAAGATATCTCAGAATACCACCGAACCGTGAAGATTCTCTGACAGGTCTCACTTTCACACCAGACGGTAAGAAACTGTACTTTGTTGGATCTAACCGTGATTGTATCTTTGAATATGATTTAGATGTTGCATGGGAAATCACTACCGCTGGTATTGATACCTCCTCCAGATTTGCTAACGATGGAAGCATTGGTTATGGTAAGTCCTTCAGTTTCAGAACACAAGAAAGTAGCCCAACTGCGGTTGCGATTGGATCGACTGGAACATACATCTACGTCACTGGAACTTCTAACGACTTCGTAAGAGGTTATCACCTCCCAACTCCATTCGATATTAGCAGTGCTTCTATTGGTTCTACACTGAATACAAGAAAGTACATTGGTGAACTCGAAACAAGTCCAACTGGCATCGCCTTCGGTATCGGTGGAACTACGATGTACATCGTCGGAACAAGTTCCGATAGAATCCATCAATATGATATGAGCGAACCTTGGAACATTGGAGTTGCGACTAACAATCATAAGTACACTGGTAGATTCGATCAACAGTTATTCTATGATGGTGGTCTCCGCGTTGGTCAGCAAGAAGCAACCAATCCAAGTGCGATTGGATTCAACACCGATGGTACTAGATTCTTCTTCATGGGTTATGAAAACGATAGAATCTATCAGTACACCATCAACAAACCATATGATCTCAATTCTACTGCGGGTATTGGTTCTACCGCTCTGCTTGCTGGTGTTGAGCAAGATACTCAACTCATCAACAACGATAGTTACTACATCCCTGGTGTTAGAGACGTTGGTTTCTTCGATAATGCTGGACAACAGTATGGTGTCGGATTCAAGACTGATGGTTCTAGAATGTTCACATTGGGTATTTCCTCCATCTCACAATATAATCTTTACGCGAACTGGAGAATTACAAACATCGGTGAAATCAGTGTAACTGGTATGCAGTTCAAACCTGACGGTAATAACATCTTCGTTCTGGGTACAAATGAGAGAAGAATTTACAAGTTCAACCTCTCTACTCCGTTCGATCTGACAACTGCATCCATCGCGAACACTGCGACTAACTCCTTCTACATTGGAACATTCTTCAGTGAGAGTAGCCCAAGAGACCTTAGATTCACTAACGATGGAACTGAGTTCTTCTTAACTGGTGATGATAAGAATCTGATCTACAAGTACGAAATGACAACTGCGTGGGATGTATCTACCGCTGGTATTGCTGCTACATTTGGCACAAGAACCAAGAGATACAATAAGGGAGCACCATACGGACTCGGAATCTCTTCTGAGAAGAATAGACTGTTCCTCGCGCAAAATGATGATGATACCATCAACGAAATCAGACTCCATAGAGGAAATAATGATTTCTATGTACCAAATGAGACTAGACCTACAGCGTCCTATGTCAGCATTGACGGAACAAAACTGTTCTGGGTTGGTGAAAGAACTGGAAGCGTCTTCTCTATTGACCTCTCCATTCCGTTCGATCTAACTTCTGCTAATGGCGGTGGTAAGACCTTCTATGTTGGTGGTCAAGACACACTCCCATCTGGAATGGACTTCTCTGATGACGGTACTAAGATGTACATCTCGGGTATGCGTTCAGGTAAGGTCTACGTCTACGAATTGAGCAGAGGATTCGATCTCGACACTGCTAGATTCACAGGCGAAACCCTTGATCTTAACAAGTACGACGCGATCATCAGCAGCGTACACGTTTCTACAGATGGTAAGCGTCTGTTCGCAATGGGTACGAACAAGGGTCGCGTGATTCCATTCGATTTAACAGACGGTCTCTGATAAGTCAAATATAAACTAACAACTTTCCCCATCAGATTCGTCTGGTGGGGATTTTTTTTGTCAAGGGGGGTCGTCTAAAGCGTCCCTTTAGTATGAATACCACAGAAAAACTGGTCTTCGTTGCATCATTCATCTGGATGTTACAGTGGGGAACCCGAGTCACTACCGTTGCGATCAATGCTTTATCTTGATACCACTGGTTACAACTATTCTAAGAAAAGATGCACCGAAATTGTAGAATGGTTTGTTGAAACCTATCTCCCTCGATATAAGTTGGACATTACCGTGAATCATCGCGGTTTAGTCAAAGAGGGTGTTTATGGATGGTGTACTGTTATGGGTTCAAACTATCGTCCCCGTGAGTTTGAGATTGAAGTCCATAACAAATTGAGTGAGAAACAGTACACTAAAACTCTCCTACATGAACTCTGGCATGTATATCAACACGTCAAGGGTGATCTTAAGGATAAGCGTAACAAACGCCTTTGGAAGGGCATAGATCACTCTCTCACGGACTATTCTGAACAACCATGGGAACATGAAGCAAGAACAATGGAACTCCGTCTTTACCGAAAGTATCAGTGGAGAAATGGTTATCCTGATAATGTTATCATATTCAACAATCGCTTGACAACCCTCTAAAAACCCTGTACAATTACCTTTGTGAGGTTCAAAAAACCATAGCTATGATTATTAAAGCTCCTAAGACTGAATTCATTTGTGTAACTCCCAAGAGTTCCAAAGCAAAGAATCGTTTTGCTAATCAGATGGATAGATTGCACTCTTGCCGTGTAGAAAAACGTAAAGATGGAAAGATGTTCCTTGCATCTATTTCAGGAAAATACTTCTTTTGGATGAACGAATCCTGTGATGACCATTGGGAAGTGATTAAATAAGTTAGGAATGTATATCAATATGCCTATTTCTTCAGGTTGTTCAATCTTAGTATTGAATTCTAGTTATGAACCTATTAACATTACCAGTTGGAAGAGGGCGATTGTTTTATTGCTTAAACAGAAGGCACAGGTAATTTCTGATACAGTAATCAGACTGGTTACATATATCAAAATACCTTTGTCTAAAATAAGTAGAGATAGACCATCAAAGAGTCTGATCTATAAACGTGACAATAATAGATGTCAATATTGCGGGTCAACAAGAGATTTGACCATAGATCATGTTCATCCCAAAAGTCTTGGTGGAGAAGATACTTGGGAGAATATGGTTGTTGCATGTTCTTCGTGCAATGTAAGAAAAGGAAATAAGTTGCTTGAACATACAGATATGAAATTGGAGAAGAAACCAAGACCTCCATACAATAGAGTTCAGTTTGTGTTAAATACACATACAAATTCCGAATGGAAGACCTATTGTTACGGATAGTTTATGTCATTTTTAGTACACAACTTACCACCTGTTCATGTCTATGTGAAGAAAGAATATCTCTATGATCTGGATAAGGGTCATGGAGATTTAACTGAAGGGATATGGATTTCCGTGAAAAGTGTTCAAGGCAAAGCATTGTACTTTGAAACACTTCTGCCTGAATATGGTGCATTGTTCGATAAGTTACCTATCAGTGCATTTGTATGGAAGAAAGATTTCAATAAAAATGAACAACTTTCATTAGACACACTACAACTGTGGGATTGTTTTGATTACAATCTAACTGTGATTGAAAAACCAATACTCTGTAGATGTGAGTTCTTTGGTAAAGATAAGAAGATGCACCCTGGTGAATATATGTTCACTATCGATACATGTCACAGTGAAAGTTCTACGTTAGATACAAACTTCAGTGAATATGATCCAGAGCACAAGTCTTTTAATGTAATTAAGTTGGATAATGGTCAGTTTGCTGCACAACCAAATAATAGAGTTGTATGGAAAGATCAGAGTTTAATTCCAGAAAATACAAAAATGCCTGACTTTAAGGTATGCTCTCAGAATTATATGGTTGAGAATACACCTAAGTGGACTGTAGGACATACTGATGAATGGAGTTATCGTTCTAAAGATGAGTTGACAAATGAAGATGACTCATCTAAAATTAAACCAGAAAATACTTGAAACCAATGAAACCCCCAAAAGTTCTCTCTGTAGAAGAAATTACAAAAGCATCTGATATTTTCTTTCCTCTCTTTAATACTGTAAGTGAAAGGATGCCTGATGGTTCGAGTGTTGAAGATACACTGAAAGTCATGGAAAATGTCTGTCAGGTTGCAATTAAACTTCGCACAGAAGCAGAGAATCCAGCAGGATTCAACAAAATTAGTTTTGATCAGAGCCCTGAGTCTGAATCTGAAGAGTAAATAGGGGGGACGCCGAAAGCGTTCTTAACTTATAGTAGGTTTAATCCATGAAACTTGCATTAGCATCAATTCTATTATTCTCTGCCCTTCCTGCTCAAGCAGGTGGACCTACCTATCATCGAAATGGATATGTAGATCGCACTTGTTATGAAACAAGAAGTTATGAGCAATATATTCCAGGAGATAGAACTACTCGCGGATATATTCACTATGGAACAGAAAGAGTAGAAGTTCCCTGTCGTTGGCGTTACAGACATAGAAGACCACACCATCATCACGATTATCATCATCACGATTATCATCATCCCGACATTGGTAATCTTGAAAGAGATGACGGTGTAGATGATAATTCATGTATCGAAGGTGCTGTTCTTGGTGGTATTGCTGGCGGTGGTGCTGGTGCTGTGCTTTCCCGTGGTGATGGACGCTGGTGGGCAATTCCTCTGGGTATTGTGAGCGGGAGCATGGTTGGATGTCAGGTTGATGGAGGTTGAGAAGGGGGGTCGTCGAAAGCGTCTCTGTAGTGTAAGCATCACTCAATCACATGGCAACCCGCTCACGCATCGGTATTGAACTTAAAGACGGTTCTATTCTGTCTGCTTATCA
>CEON01049431.1_pt1 | contig 31449 bp, 40 predicted proteins | sample 530291 | NCBI WGS metagenome assembly CEON01 (sample SAMEA2619888, study PRJEB7988) | marine metagenome | biome: marine biome (ENVO:00000447); feature: surface water layer (ENVO:00002042); material: "saline water (ENVO:00002010), including plankton (ENVO:xxxxxxxx)" | depth 5 m
AATCGATAAGAATCATCTTTACCAATCATCCATCTACCATTTGCTGAGTAACAATCTCCAGCCATTATAATGTTTTCACCTTATTTTTCTTTAACCACCAATCTACTTTATTAATCAATATATCTTCGTCTCTTTGACTTTTACCACGAGCACCAAAACTATTTAAATAATCTTTTACTAAATAGTATGCTGGTTCTACATTTTTTTGACCTTTGTATAAATTTCCAACCACCTGTGATGCTTGTAAATCCGTAGTTACATGGTATTGTAAATAATCATAATCAAACAAACTTGTAAAAATACTTGAGTTCTGAATGTTTTGTAAAACTGGTTGACTTCTATCATCTCTCCAATCCCACTTATTTTTATACTTAGAATGTCCCCATCCTTGTACAAATGCATATGCTTGATACATTAATTCTTTTGGTTTTCTTGCTTTACCTACTTTACCTTGATAATCTATTTTATGAAATCCATGCTTCATAGCCTCTAAACAAAGTTTTTGTGTACTTGATGGTATTTTAAATTTCTTACCAGTTGCCTTTTCTGCACGTTTTATTTCTCTCATAAACTCACTTGGAGTTACGATTCTGGATTCTATCAGTAAATCTTTTAACTTAATCATGAATATCTTCCAAAAGGTTTATTAGTATTCTTGTCTTTATTTTTCTCCAACCACTTTTTGTGTTGAGCTGAAGTTCTACCCTCAGCCTTCCACTTTTTGTTAAGTTGAAGTCGTTTTCTTTTTCTGTCTTTTGCTTTCTTATTGGGCATTAATCCTCTTCTCTAATAAATATCACTTACTTGTATTTACTAACTTATCTGATACTTGTGTACTTAAAACAGATTGTATAGTAAAGTATAGTGATGGGTTTCTTTTTAATAGTTCTTTAAATTCTTCTTGTTTCCAAACTAAACATTGTGACTCGTATTTAACAATACAAGTTGCTGTAGCTACCTTCTCCGTCAAAAATGACATCTCACCTACAAACTCTCCGTCTTTTAATTCTGCCACCCACTTATTATCTACAGCTACATCCACAGTTCCATTGTATACCAAATACAAATCTGGTACTGGCATACCTTGTGTTATAATTCTTTGACCTGGTTTTATTGTTTCCCATTGAGCAGCTCTACTAATTTTTAAATACTCAACAGGAGTCATTTCTTTAAACAAAGTTTGATACAACTCTGTATTTTTGTCATCCATTTTTACAGGTCTTTTTTCATATATAATTACTGCTATGTGATAAAGATTTACCACTATAAAAACAAAATTCCAATTGATTGCCAACCACATTGGTTCAATTGGAATTAGGTAATTATAAAATATGGAAAACAAACTTGCTAATACACTAACGACTCTCAACCATAAGATGTCTTTTACAAGAAAAGAAAAAGCTATTAAACCAAACGCTAAGTGACCAGCAATCGTTGCAATATTCATTTGGAATCCTAAAAAACGTCACCTGCCATCAGTCCATCTATTGCCTTTTTAATATCTTTATTCTTAACGTCAATAATACCATCCATGTCTGATTTCCAAACTTTTTTCTTTGAACCATTATGGAACATAGCTAATGATGGATAGTTTCGTATTCTTAGTTTTTTAACTACCTTTGGTGCACTCTCTTTAGCCACCTCGATAATTACCGCCTTCTGATATCCCTTTATACCTTTTAATAAATCCTTTGGTAAAGGTTTTTCTTGCCACTTAGATGTAAACTTTATAACAACAACACCCTTTGCAACTTTGTCTTTAAAATTTTTATCCGTAACTTGAGCTATGGTCGTTGATAGGAAAAGTAATAAGGCTATCAAGTATTTCATTATAATCTCCTACTTGTCTCTTTTTCTTCTTTCGAGGTCTTTTATGTCTTGCCTCAACTCGTCTATTAATTCTTTATATTCTTCCAACTTGTCAAGTGTCTCATCCATGTCATCTTGTAACGAACCTACTTGGTCTTTATATTGTTCATAAGACCTTGGCCAATTATAACCCTCTGGTCTCGATGGATATTCCGCTTGATACAAACTTTCTAAACTTGGTAATTGTTTTGCCTCTTCAATTTCACCTTGTAAAGTATACCACATTCCAATCAAAGAAGCTAGTCCCATTCCAGCTCCAACCATTGTTTGAACTGATAATGTAAATTTAGTATCTAAAATTTTATCCTCACTTAATTCAACTGGTTTCTTTTTACCATTTGATTTAGGTTGAGGTTTTGGTTGTGGCTTAGTTTCTGCACGGTCACTTTGTGCCATCATTGCATTAGTGATATCATCAAGGCTACAATAGTTCAAGTCAACAAGAATCTCACCTAAGGCACGTTTGTCACCTTTGACTTGATTCTGTAGAGCCTTGTTCAATTGTCTCTTAGTGATAATATCTTCATCACAAAGTAATTGACCTAATTTAATATCCCCATTCACTAATTATCCCCTTGATAAAATGTTGCATCTGGATCTGTTCCAATTTCAATGTTATCAAAAATTAATAATGCTATCTGTAATTCATCTCTATATGGATTATAGAATTGACCATTTACCATACCTGATACTTTGTTATCCTTGACCTCTGTTATTTCTGATTGTCCGAAGTCCGTATAATCAAAACTACCTATGATTTCTAAGTTTATCGTTTTATTTCTTGTATGTGCTAATGTATCTGTAGGGCCATAATTTAAATATAATCCTGCATCTATCAAGTCATCATTGTCCTCACCATCTTCATCGTACCATATTGTAGCATAATGTTCTAATTCAGGTAATACTCTACCAATTTCTCTTTGGAAGTGCATTACAAGTAATTTTTTTATTTTACCATCTTCACCAACTGATTTTTCACCGTAAATATTTACCTGACCATAATAATCAAACGGGTCTATAGGGTCACCATTTACCCACATTTGCATAGATGGTTCCAACGATTCTACGCGTGTGTCTTCACAACTAAATAAAAATAGTACTGAAAACAATAATATCAACTTTCTCATTATATTAATACTCCATATAATAAAATTAATAGTCCAACGGCTGGTAAAACATAAATTCTTTTACCACCCCACCAAGGTATGTCATATCCAAAGATATGCCACTTGTAATCTACTGGTTTATAAATAGTTCCTTTGTTAACATAATTAAGAGCTGCTTCATAAGAAAATGTTCCTATAAACCAACTACCAACACCTAACCAAAAGAACTTCTCAAAAGAACAATCTAATAGAAATGCAACAATTACTGCACCCCATATACCTACGTTCTCAAATATTCTCCAACCATGATAATCCATAATACCATTACTATGGTTGTTCGGATGTATAAGTTTGTTAGTCTCTTTTCTTTTTTTAGTAGACCAAGTCCAACCCTCAGTTACACCCTCACTAAACCAATAAATAATTATCAATAAACAAAATAATATTTGTAAAATCATGATTTACATCCACATCCACAATCACAGCAATCACAGCAATTACACATTGTATTCTCCTATTTAGAATCCCATAAACTGGTAATTCAAACCAAACTTAATATCATAAGCTGGACGTTCCCAATAATTTAAATAACGTCCCTCTGTGAAAACCCCTAAATTATCTTTAATCTTTACACCAAAGATAGCACCAAAGTCATAATCATTCCAAGAATGCCACATAGGGTCATGGAACTCAAATTTATGTGGTGGTTTTTTTTCTTCTAAATGTGTTTGATAATGAGCAGCATTGTGGTATGCATATTTACTATGTCCATAATGATAAGGTAACCAATTACCCCAAGCATGTATCCACCAAGCTTCATCATAGTGATACCAATCTAAACCTAATACAATTGATGTTTCACTTTGATATCCTAAATCTTTTTTAAGTCTTCCCATATATCCCTCTAACATACGAGGAAAATGATACAGAAAATATTCCCTATCGGTGTATGCAAATATCTTACCATTAGCATCTCTCCACAACCAATCAACACCAACAAACCTACCATCGTCATTCCAAAATGGGCCTCCACCCTCAATCTCTCTAAGTTCACCTGTGTTAGGGTCTATTTCATATAGTTGAATATCTTGGTCAAGATTACCATTACCATCATTGTAGTATTCTTCAGTAAACCAAGCGTTATCATCGATACCAAATGCATCTTCTGCAAAATCCCACCATTGTCCTTTATACCAAGTTGTATCTAATATCATAGCATCAAATCCATATACAGGATGTTGTCTGTGTTTTACTCCAATACTAAGATGTAATTTATCATTGAGAACTTCTGGAGTCCAATGTAATCTTAAATCTGCTTGACCATATGCAATATCTTCTAATCCTAATTCAGTCCAACCACCTTTTACCATTATCCAATCACCAATGTATCTCAACCAATACTCTTGGTTTTTATAATCATTACCCCATTGTCTACCCTCTGAGAATTTAATTAAATATTCCCAACCTTTGATTGGGCCAAATGATGAACTCTCATTAGCATTTTGTTCTGAACCATCATACCAAGTTCCACCATTACCTGCGTTTTTAACACCACGTTTTGGTTCGTAATTAAAACGACCTATTTTACGTAGACCAAAAGAAGTTTGAAAATCAGGTTCCAATTCTCTTTCTGTTCTTTTTACTTCGAGGATACCTGTAGATAACCCACCAACAATAGCAAATCTATCGTCTTGATGTCGTGGTGCATTCAAACTAAAACTAGCGTACGCGGTTGAGTACTTAAAAAAGTCTACTATTCCCCCTTGACCTATGACTAAGGACATTGTAAAAAATAATCCTATAATCTTTTTCAACATTCTTCTCTCCTAATCTTTCTTTTTCTTAGAGTGTCTAAACCAAAAATCTATAGTTTTACCAAACGTAGCAATAAACGTACCCAATATGATATTTAACAAATCTCTATGTGTGTCGTCTAATTCTAAGGTAGGGTGAAACAATAAATATAAGACCCACCACAATACACCAAACATACCAAGTGTAATTGTAAACTGCATCCAATCTGGTAATCCATCTCCACCTAAATATAAATCAGGTCCTGTTGGTATTGGTTTTGGTTTTTTATTTCGTCTTTCGACTCCGTCCCATTTATTTTTCTCGTTCGTACTCACTTAAGGCTCCCCACATTTCTCCTAATGCTCTTATGGAATTTCTTGATGACTTATTCCAATCACCTCGTTTAGCAACCTTTGCTAAATCTATAGACATTCGTGTAACCTTATCCTTGAGCACTTTAGGTGTGTAGACACCAAGTCCTTGAACTTGGATTTTATCCTTTTTTTCTTCTAGCTCTTCTTGTTCCTCTTCTTCTCCACCCTTCAACACATCTTTCTTGGATGGTGGTATTTTAGTTGGTTCTAAAAAATGAAAAGAGGAACCAGAATATGCTGCCTCTGTCTCAAAGAGTTCTTTTAATTTAATCATTATTTATTAATATAGTACGTCAAAATTACTATCATAAGTATCACTTCCTGATACCCATTCCCATTGTCCAAGTACTCCATGGTCTTTTATGAAATCTATCATCTGTGCTGATGAACTCATAGGACATCCTGATGAGGATACCCATGTCCAAAGACTTGAAGTAATTTGTGCAGCTGCTTCACTTCCTGAGTTGTGATGATGTGGATTAGGCCACCAAGCATATGGTTGGTCTGATGTCCCACCAATGTAGTTTGTCGCTAACCATAATAAACTGTGGTCTATATGGTCTTCTTGACTATATGAACCAGTTAATATGTTAACAACTTCTTCAGCTGACATTGACTCTGATATAGCTCCTACGGTTAAAGGCATTGTATTTCTCCAAATTTGTGATTTAGTTTACCAATTATAAATATCTAAAAGGATTATTTTTAGTTATACATCAAACCTTATAACAAAACTTATTGCAAGTTCAGGATCGTTTTTAATTGGATGTGCAAGTTTACCTACTGCAAGTAAATCATTATTGTCATTGTACAATCCAATTGTAGTTACATAAGGTGCAAACTCTGAGTGTGTAACAAAATTCTCATAATGTTCTGTTGCCGTATATTGACTAGCATAAGAACCTGTAGAGTTTAGTCCACCATTTGGGTTATCACTTGGTGGGAAATATATTGACATACTTGGTTGTGGTACAGAACTCGGTACTGTTTTACTACCACTTCGGTCAAGAGTTGCACTTATGTTTGTTGTAGAATTAAATGTGTTTTGTGGTGCAGTTACTGTATATTCATACTCATAAATTGTCTGAGTACTTTTTAAATCTATAGAGAATCCATCAGAACCACTTGTCATGAATACGTCTTTATATGAACCAGTATCCGTTATTGTCAAGACTCCATGTGAATAAAAGACATTACCAACCGAACCAGTTGTACCAGCTGCATAAGATGATGAATTAGCAAAGTCATATAAATTACCATAACCATCGTCTCTTATATCAAATGTTCCAGTACCACTAAAGTCTGATATTTGAATTGACTTAGGTTGTATCTGTTCACCATAATATGCTCTCGGTATACTTAATACGTTAACTTGTCCATGAAGTTTTTGTCTATCACCAACATAAGGTGAATCTATTTTTCTTTCTTTTTGTGATTGGTTTCCACCGAATGAATGATACTGATTTATCTGACCAGTGGAACCTGTTGCCTGATAGTATAGATGTTTAACCATATAGTAAGTTGGTACACTATAAAAAGAACCAAGACTATACGCTTTTTCATAACTACCAGCACTTGCAGATAGTTGATTGAATGTTCCAAAACTCTGACTAGCTGCTGATGAACTAAGAAAATTGTGTCTACCTGCAGCAATACCTCGTATTGGATATACTCCACTACCAGTAGAGAAATTTGTAAAGGTGAATTTCTTGTGGACTCTGAAAGGTCTTATCTGTTTGTCTCTTGGGTCAATTGTCCCGAACATTATGACCCCCTAAAAATCTAATTTGACTTTTATGATAGCTTCTCTTGAGAATGTTTTGAGTAATGGTTTACTTAACTTAGCAACAGCCAACAATTCATTATTATCATTGTATAATCCTACAGTAGTAATAAATGTTTTAGGGTCTTTAAAGTATGTTGGTTGTACAAAAGAACCATCAGAAGCAGTAAAGAAAGTTGGGTTAGTTGAAAAGTTAAATTGTTTATTTCCTGCCCTTACGAAGTAATGAGTTGATGATATATTTTCTTCTCTTCTTGCCTGAAAATAAGCACCTGAAGTCAATGAATCAAATACTACACCTGCGTTATTACCCATAGTATTAGAACCAGTACTAAACGATATACCAGCCTTAGTCTTAAGTGCACTTGGTCTTAGTACCACAATCCCTAAATCAGGATAGAATAATCCAATACCACCTCGTGCTTCACTAGCAGCTGCAGTCTGAATAACGGTAGTACCACCATCAATTGAACCACTAACAACATTAAAGACACGACCACCATTACCAAAAGATGCCGCCTGTGCTGAACTATCATCAATTAATTTAATCTTACTTGTACCTTGTAAGTGAAGTTCCCAATTACCTGGATCGACCTTTTCTCTCATCCTTGCTCTGTTGAAAGAAATAACTGCTATATCATCAGTATCGAAAGAACCAGCCATTGTAAATTGGTCATCGTTAGGTGCCAATAATAGATTTCTCATTTGTCTGTATATTGTAGCAGAAGCTCGACTTCCAACTGCACCTTTTGTCCCTAACGAACCACTTCCTTCTTTGTGTCCATAAGCTAAAGAGAATTGAATCTCTGCTTCTGAATCAGAAGCTGGGTCTGTTTTGTATACATCATAGTAGTAAGCACCTGTACTACCACTTTGGACTGACGAAGTAAAAAATGAAGTAAGACTTCCTACTCCACCACTAAATATCCCACTCGATACTGTAGTCTTAAAATTTGATACTACGTCATTTTCTGAATCGAATCTATAAAAAATTGGCATTTATACCTCCTAAGATAAACCACCAGCCGCTGGATTGACTGTTGCTGTTATAGTTTGAGAAGCACCTGTCTCATTACCAGCGATGGTTATCTGAGTTGTAATCTGAGAGGAAGTACTTCTTGATACAATATTAACAGATGTAGCAATTACTGTTATACTATTTTGTCTTTCTTCCTCACTCAAGAACACAACTGAACCAACTCCTGGTGCAGTTACTCCACCACCTGATGCCACAGTTAAATTAGCAGCATCTGCATTGTGTAGTACGAATGTATATCCGAGAGTTGCATCACTTCCATTTCTGGTGTTCGGTGTAATTGTTTGTGAAATACCAGGCCCGTTAAATGTAAGATTGGACGATGGTAATTCCATTATAGGTAATTTAGCAGTATTTTTTGGTAGAGTAACAAGTTTATATCTCATAATCTGATTTTCATCAGGTGTTGCCTCTAATAACGGCATGTTCTCTATTACTGCTCCGTAGAAATTAGTTCCGTTAGGATGACTTGTATCCCATAGATTGTAGTCAACCTCATCATCAGCCAAAGCGTATTTGGTGATGTTAAATTCGTTTTGACCACGAGCTAGTAACTCACGACCTTTTTTGGTGAGTATTGCATCGACTGTTGTCGTGGTGTTGTCAAGAAATCCCATTTTATATACTCCTAAGAATTAAATTGATTGTAACATTTTTGTTCATCAATAAATATATGTTACGTAGTTTTTTCATTATTTAACTTTTAATTTTGACTCTGCTGGTTCCTTTGTAACAAGAACTGTTGGTGAAGTTAATGTTATTTCTATAGGTGACAGACCATCAGTAGTCGTTTTCTTTGTTTGTTTACATCCATCAAAAAATAAATTTCTTTCATTTATACTAAGTGCAGGATTTGATACATCCGTAAATACCAATGAAGATGAATAATATATGTTCATCGATGCACTTTGGTCGTTTAAAGAACCACTATAAAAGAATTCTCTTTTCATATTATGTTCATGTGGTCTTGAAGCTGTTATGAAAGGTTGTACAGCCTCTTCAAATATTTTTAATACACCAGTACTTACCGAAGCTGAATTTTCATTATATGAGAATTTAAAATAATCTGCATTCCTTGCATCAGAAGAACCTGATAATTTATATAATGATGGTCTTGCAAATCTACCTTGTATCTCTTCATAAGAACCTGAACCCTCAAAGTAGGACTCTTCAGCTGACATACTAACCACAGACGGATTATCAAGGTCGTTTTGTCCCCAAACATTTATTCTGTCTTCTAAGTGTATGTGTTCTATCTCAGGTATCTTAGTTACTATTTCTTTAGAACGTTCTAATATATTTGGTTCAATCAGTAATCCCAATGTAGCATTTGCACGTGCAGGAACCATTTGTCTTGCCATATCAAATAGACTTAAGTCGTAGAATTTTAATAATCTTATGTAGTCCCATATATCATTTGGACTATTATACTTTTGAAAGTATGAGTCCCTTATAGTAGACAATCCTCTATATGTTTCACTCTGTACATCACGTGGGTCACCTAAGTACTGATTAAAATCTAAGTCAGCAACACTCTCTATAATATCTTCATTTATTACATCGGATGGTGAAAAATAAATTCCAATTTTGTTAGACTCAACAGGTGCAAAATCAAAAGCAGATATTTCAGCTCTATTATTGTAACTTAAATTCCTACCCTCAAGTAGTTCATTGTTTTCAACTCTTACCTTTGTTGTTGAGTATCTTGACGCACCAATGTTAGGTACAAATGTTTTTATCTCATCATTCACACCACCATAAGAATTTTTATCTGTAAAATCTTTTGCACTACCTGTATATGGAACTGTAGGTGTGTAATTTCCTCTTGCAACATTCTTGATAAACTTAGAACCCGTTCCATGATTTATACTTTCGTCAAGTGTAAACCTCAGTGCTAAATCTGTAAACGAAGCTGAAGCATGGTTTCCATTTATTGATTGTGGTGACTTTACATGATTATCAAATGCAGATTCAGTTAGTGGTTGGTTCCACATTCTGAATTCCATTAATGAACCAGTAAATTGTGCACCAAATTTATCAGAAGAACCACCTAAGTATAAGTTCTCATCAGACTCCCATGATGTTAGGTAAGAAGCAGATGCAGCATTTCCACTTGAACCACAGACAAATAATGTTGCGGTATCACTATATAATATGTCACTCTTTCCTGAGTTATATTGTTTGGTTGTTAACTTAAATGTTTGGTCAATGTCATTAGAGTCACTTGCACTCTCACGTGATAACATTACAGACCAAAAGTCTCCATCAAGAAAATTTAATAAACTTGATGAGGCCTCAAGAAAACCAGCACTACCAGATATTCTAAATCCTAATCTACCTTGTGGTGTAGTACCCAATCCCTCAAATAATGTTATACCCCACTTCTCACCAGCTTCAACTAAAGACTGACTGACAAATTCAGTAGAATCTGCAGAACCACTTTGTTTTGCTCTAAATCTAATTTCAACCGTATCAGGTTTTCTCGAAGTAGAGGTATCGTCTCTCCATAAAGTTTCTACTTTTTGTCCACCATCAAAATTTAATGCTCTTGCAAACTTACGTTTAATTTCAGCAGTTATCTGTTTACCTGGTAAATCAGGCCCACCATATTCTCTTATTCTTAGTATAGAACTTGGTATACCATACGCATTAATTAATCCTTCTAAAGCTCTCTTAGTACCTTTTGATTTATAGTAGTAAGGTAAGTTAGATAATAAACGTTTATGTATTTCTTTTGATATATCTTGTTCGGGTGATGTAGAATATGTAGTCGGTGTTTCTGAACCTGTCTGTTGTATACCAAAAAGATATCTTGGTAAACTTACTAAATCTTTTCCCTCTTTGAGTTGTAAACCAAATGAGTTACCAACAAACGTTGTTAAATCTTTTGACAATCCCTTTGTTATATCATCACGTCTATCATGTATATCTACTGCATGGTCAACATAGGCCTTAAGATAATCAAAGTACTCACCAACCATATCAAGAAAATCTATAGCATATTGATTTGATGCATCGTCTCTTATGTGTTCGGGTAATAGGTTTACAAGTCTATCAGTATTCAGTGCATCATAATCAGAAGCACTTGTCTGTTGGTCTGATAACCAATTAGTGTACTCTGTCAAAGATGAACTTACAGGTACAAACGGATTATGATATGTACCAGAACCACTCTTTGGTGCAGCATTTGAATAAAATTTTCCAAGAGAACTTGACTCTTCAGAAGAAGAAACGTTATAAACATAATACTCATATGGTGTAAAAGAATCTTGTACTTCATATAGTAGATTTTGATATCTACTTGCCTCTCCTGCTAAATCAGAAGTAGATGACGTTGATGCAAATGATGCACTTTTTAAAGTATGCCCTTCTATGGTCTGTAACTTTCTATGGAAGTTATCAACCCTTTGTCTCATAGAACCATATGTAACAAAGTTCTCATAATTAGAAAAATCAATATTTAAATCAACAGAATCATACAAACTTGCACTTAATATTCTACTTTCTATTTTACGTTTTAAAGTTGCATCTGTAGTTGTTATGTCATCATGAGTTTTAAATTGAGTAGTCTTAGGTTCTATAGGACTCTCAACTTTCATCATGTTCGGTGTAATTAAAACCGACTCTGATATATCCTCGTCTACAAACGGAATTAATTTTACAGTTTCTACTACAGGAGAAACCATTTCTTTTACGAGAAATACATCATCATTTTTTTGTACATTATTTGGTATATTACCATAAACTTTTGCTATCATCGCATTTGGTGATGATGCAAATATCTTAGATTCTGGTAGATAGTTTGTAAGGTGTAAAATTTCACCAGTAGATGTAATTGCTTTTCTTGAAAAGTCAAATCTATCTGAAGTTTTATATTCTATTTCGTAATTAAAAAATGGATAAAAACTTGAACCCTCACCGATTTGTGGAACCTCAAATCCCTCTTCACCTTGTGCCATCCTAACCATTTGTTGATAATTTTCCATAGTACGAATCATTGGTTGGTCACCAGTAGGGTCAATTATCTCAGCAATAGTTCCTTGTATATCACCATAGATAGGAATTTCTGTTGGTTCATCTGATTCACCAGCATATATAACTGACATATCAATATCATCTACCCATACAATTCCCTCGTTACCATCGGAATAATCATTTCGTATTCTTAATTCTATTTGTTGTGATAAATTCCAATCGTCTGCAACTAACACATCATGTGTTCTATATTCCCACGTATCTATTTCAGTTGATTGTGCTCTACCATCAGTTAAGTAATCAGTATTTGTACCACCAGCTGAAGTAAATACAGAAGTTCCATAACCACCATCTACATTAGGAACCCATTCTTCACCATTCCAAATCCACTGCCCTTCAGGACTTAATAATCCAATAGTACCATCAATGATTGTTATTGTTTTTGCAAACGAGGTACTAAAGTTACCATCAACAAATTCATCAGATTCAAATGTAATATTTATTGTAAAAGTTTTGGTTCCAAGATTATTAAGAGTACCTGTTATTTGTTGATGACTTTGTCTGTAGGTATCATTTACATTCCATTCTAAAGGGCCAGAAAGGCTTCCATTCATTCCACCTATACCATCTCCACCACCTGTTCTTGTAAAAAGCATTGTTCCAATATCATCAACGGGTTGGTCAAAAATTGGTATTATTCTGACACTAGCTCCTACTTGTAATGAATCTCCTGAGAGAGGTTCTACTAATATATTTGTTAATTGTGGTGGTGAGAATTCATCGTCTGACCCTTCTCCGCCTCCACTATTGTTATTACCTGGATTTCCACCCTCTCCACCTGGATCGCTTGATTGAGAGCCTCCTGAACCACCACTTCCACCACTTCCACCAGAGCCTCCGCCTTCACCACCTTCATTATCATCATTGAAAACAGCCATCTTTATTTTAAAAGTTTCGTCATCACCACCCCATTTTATTGCTTTACTAATCTTAGACATTATGGTGCCTCTGGAGGTGAAGTTGGTATTGGTTCAGTAACAGGTTCATTTTTACCATGCATTAAATCAAATACAAGACCTTTCCCCAATACAGTTGACTTAATATAATATCCTATACGTATTGTATCTCCATGTCTTAGTCCCATAGAAGCTGGTGAATCTTGGGTACTATTTATTTTTCTAATTTGTTGCATTCTTTGGTTACCTATAAACTGATTATTTTGGTCTATAAATTTTGCACATATTCCGCCATTTCTGCCTTCTCTAACAAATTTTGCATGGTAACCTTGTTGAGTATTATTTTGAGCAGGTGAGGTAGTGACAACGTTCCAATTCTTTAAAGCAACGTGGTCTGTGTGTAATGATGCGTTCCAATTCGTTGGTGGTGCATATACTTGGGTGTCGAGAACATCATCGGTTGGTTCTACTTCCATACCCATGTCTTGTCCATAAGACCCACCAAATTCATATGATGGTGTGTTGATATTTGAAACTTTTATTTCTTTAACATATGCATTTTTAAGTTTTAATGTTGCACCAACCATATTTTCAGTTAAAGGTTGTGTTCCGTTTCTTATTCTAAATAAAGAAGTTAACGATTCATTATTTGGTTGTTCTGCTGCAAAATCAATATGTGCATTCTCACTTGTATCTACAAACGTAGAAAACTCATATTGTGAATCTCTAAAAACTTTTTTATAATTCTCATCATTAATATTTGGTTTAGCAGCTATTCTAAGTTCAGTTCTATCAGAAGATATGTCATGAATAAAATATGAATCATTTTCAAACTCAAGTAAATCACCATTATCAGGCCCACTCTCAGTCATGGTTCTTGGATTACCAAATTGGTCAAGACCATATTGACCACTATATATTGAGTTTACTGCGACCTCTGGTTCTTTTCTAATTAAAATTGTCTGACCACTACCAGCTACTTTTCTAAAAAACCTATATTCAATTTTATATGTACCATCGGTAAATTTTGCGTTTCTTAAATCTGTACCTGGTTTTACTTTTATATTATTACTCTCATCAATAAATGTATAATTTACTTTACCAGATTTTAAGAAGTTACCATCTAAATCTTTTATAAAATAATAAACAACGTCATTTGGACTCGTACCAAAAGATGGTCTTTCATATGGTAGAACACCAGATATCTTTCTACCTCTGTTTAATTTTTGATAATCTTGTGCACTAAGTCCTGATGTATACGCCTCACCAGCAATATATCTAGCTCTCGTTCTAAATCCTAAACTACCCTCTTCTATTATTATATCTGCAGAAGCATCTGCATTCTGAGGTGCGTTTGATTGACCTTCAGTTGTTTGACCTTGTGTTGGTGGCCCTTGTCCACCAGGAGGTGAGTAGGTTTCTGCCATTATAGTGACCTTATTGTTGTATCAATTACCGTTTTTATTTGTTCTATATCACTAACAAATCTTGGAAAGTATGACTGAGGTATTATGTAATTACCACCGATAGCTTCTTGTATGTCGTTACCAACGTTATCAGGATCCTCGAACGATATTATGGTATCATTCTCGTTTCTTATCAATACTGATTCTGCATGTGAACCAGATATAGCGTATCTCTGACTTTCTACTTCAAACTTATTTAAAAGTTCTTGTCTATCAGCATCTTTTAATTTTTGATAATAATCGTTTTGTTGTAATTGTTCTAATGTGTATGGCATTATTTTGTTACCCTAAACGTATAGTTGTCATCATAAAGATTGGTAAATCCCTCCGAAGTACCACTTCCACTTATTACTTTAAAAATAAATTTATAAACTCTATCCACTTGAAATGAGTTCATGTCAACTTTAAAATAGTTACCATCACTATCACAACTGATTATTGAACCAGTTGAAAATGGAACTAAAGTAAAATCAGAATCTGCATCTTTTATAGAATAATAAGCACCATCTTTTAAATCTCTACTTCCACTTGGTAAATATTTTACAGTACTATATGGACTCTGAGTAGATACAGCTCTTTCAGCAAATCTTTCTCTAGCACCTATTCTAATCTTAGGTGTACTTTTTTCCATGTATGTTTCTCTGAGGTTCTTAGTGTAAATTACTGCATCCTCAAGACCAGAACCTGTTAGTGGTAGTAACGAACCTGTACTAAAAGAAGAATCATCATATTCAACTTCAAGTCTTGGTGGAAAAATAGTATTTGTTTCGGTAGAGAAAAACTTTAAATGTCCTCTATCGATACCATCTTTTTCTGCACTACCTGTATCTGTAGCTCCAAAGTTACCATCCCTCATTACTATGAAACCATGATTCTCATACGTAGAACCACTATATATCCAATTCTTAACAATACCACTTACGTCAAATCTAACATCATGAGTATCTGAATGTTTACCGATAGAAGCGGTTGACTCAAGAGAATATTGTTCAGCTGAACCACTATACCATCTCGGGCCTTCTACACTCGAACCACTAACCCATTTATTTTGTTGACGAGCTAAATCACCATCAACATACTTCCAACTACACCCTTGAGTTGATTCTGGATTATCATCAAACCTACCATCACCCTCATCCCAAGTTGAAACACTTGATGACCATGAAGCACTTATTGGGAAAGCAAATATGGTATCATCTCTTCTTAACTCTCTACTACCAGCATCATATAAATTTAAATAATATTTTGCATCACTTGGTATAACACCATCTACAACGGATGATGATATTTCACCTAAATCAAATTTTATAAGTATACGTGATATATTTTTTGTCCCACCACCATCAGACATATCCTTTCTTACTTCAAGTATTGGGTCAAATCCAACGTTCCTACTTGATGTAGCGGAACCCTCATATACAACCGTGTCTTTTTCTGCATATTCAAATAAATACATTAGTATATACTCCCACCACTATTACCAACCACACGAACTTCTATGTCTGTGTTTGGAAATTTAAGTTCAAACATTGATGGGTCTAAGGATGGATATATAACTCCATTCTTCGTAGCCGACCCAATGTCATAAATGTTACCTGAGTAACCTAAATCTGTTTTGTATCTATTGAAAACAACTAATGGTAATCCATGTGGATTGTCAACGTGTTGATGTTCTTGAGGTGGTATTACAGCTGCAACTCCCTCTGTCTGTGCAACAACATTAGATATTTCTTGTACAACAATTGGTTGGTTGATTTGCCACTTATCTTGTTTCCAAAATTCTTTTACATTATTAATTACTTTAAGTATGACTTCTTCTTTATTATATCCAGCAAGAGTAATTATATTAATCTTCAATCCGATATTAATGATGTATGCATTTTTTATGTTTATTGCATCAGTTAATACTCTATACCTACTTAAATAAACTCTTAAGTTTTCTTTCGTAGCTGCATTTAATTGAGTCAATCTACCAGCCGAATCATAACCCAATACATATAAATTTAATGCTAATGGATTAGGTATTCTGTTATCTTGATTATTCATTTGTGCTTGAATTTGTTCAAGTTGGTCTGGTGTAATTGTAGAATCTTCATCCGATGTTTGATAAATTACATTCTGTAATGATTGGTTAAGTTGTTCGTCTTGTACAATATAAGCTTTTGCAATTTTACCAAACTTAGCTGGTAAAGAATATACTCTTACAATATAATCTTCCTTAGTTACAGCACGTCCTTGTGCCTTAAAAAATGCTAAAGCATTTTCTCTTATTTCTCTGATTGTTTCACCAGAACTACCACCAGTTGTTGGTATCGGATTTGTTACAGCAACTGAAGCTTTTGCTTCATCAACTAAATCACTTGAAAGATTATCTGTATCAATACTATATGAAATATCACTAATCTGATTTATATCACCTTTGGCAGAGTTGTGGTCAACTCCACCACCTATAGCATACTTTACAGTTAAGGTTGTGTTAGATGGTGCAAGTCCATATGCCTTTGTTGTTAAAAAATTTGATGGGTCATAAGACCTATCATAAGCAGATGGGTGTTGTGGTAAATTAGAACCAACCATATTTGGGTTAGGAATAATTTCTTCATCTTCATTATCAGATACACCAGCACCAAATCTTAATTCTGTTTTATTATCGTCTCTGATAAATGTAGTAAATCTATGTGCAGTTTTTCTAAGTCTTAATAAATAAGGTGTGTCATCAGAGAACCCAGCTAAATCAGGATCGTTTGATGCATTAGTTTCTACTTCTGTAAACACCGTATCTTGTGCTAAAAAGTCAACTTCAGTCCAAGTCTTACCATCACTATCAGATACAGAAATAACTTCGGTCACGTTTGGATTAGATAAAACAAGACTATTATATTTTTTAGCAGCTGCAAAAGTAAAAGTTTCCGTTCTGATTTCACCTGATTTTATTTTTACTTGTTTTTTTAATAAGTACTTTGATGGTACACCATCCGAATCCTGTTCGTATATAGAAACTTTTAATGGGTCATTTGAACCTGAGTATTTAAAGTTTACATCTTCAAGTGTTCTAAATTTTACACTTGTGTTTTGATTAATTATTTCCATACCACTTGGTATAGTCAATCCATAAGTTAAATCAGGTCTAACACTATCACCAACACCAGTAGATGGAACAGTTTGAAATACATCAACAAGTCCCTCTGATGGTGAAATTATAGATGGTTTGTATCCAAGTGATTGTGCCATAGTGACAACAGATTTCTTTTCTTCTGCATATGCAAATAAAGTTTCTTTAAATTGTGTATCTATGTAGTAAGATAAATTGTCACCAACATATGACATCATTTCAATTAACATCATACCTGGTGATGCTTCATTAAAGTCATTATATGTATTTGGAAAATATTGTTTTGCAAATTCGATTAGACCACTTCTGATAGAAGCAAAATCTTTGTTCGTGTATTTTACATCACGTTTTACGACTTTACTATCAACGGTGTAATCTGTAGCGTATCCCATTAAATGTCTCCTGTTCCCTCAAAACCCTCTGCTATATCACTATTTGCCGCTAAATTATACAGAACTATTTCTTCTGTATTTGATGGGTCATATGATAAACTAAATTTTAACTCCACATCAACTTGATTAGGTGAAGTTGGTTTTTGATTTATTTTCATGTCATCTAAACTGACGTGTGGTAACCACTCTTCAATTGCTTCTACTATGGCTCCTTCAACTTTATCTGATATATCACCAGTAAATGGTTCGAACAAAACTGACCTTAAGTTACTACCAAAGGTTGGATGCATGGGTCTCTCTCCTTTTGCGGTCAACAAAAGATTCTTTATATTAGAACGTGTTTGTTCTATCAAAGTTTTTGTTTTCTGAAAGTCTCCATTATTACTTATCTTAAATGGTAAACTCAGACCTACAAAAGCATTAGGATTTAAATCTGTAGAGATTACACCCATTTATTACTTTCCTTTCATTTTGTCATGTTTCATCAAGTCACTATAATCACGAGTTAAAGCTTTCATTACGTGGTCTGGTACTTGTTCAGTAGAAACGTTAGCATCACTTAATGTTTTTGCTGCATTAATGTTAAGTTTTTGTTCCTTTGTACTACCTCTTCCCATATCACCATATCCTAACATATCAGCCATATTATTAGTATCAAAAACTTTTCCTTCACCACCAAGAGTTTTCCAATCACCATTAGCAGTCTCGTTTAAAATTTTATTTAAAGATTCATTACTTGTATAGTGTTTCATTTCTTTTTGTTGAACAACTTGTTTTTTAACTTTTGGTTTAGCGATTTTTGGTGAGTGAGCACTCTCCTTAATAAGTATTTCGCTCAGTTGTTTTTTAACTTCGAGTTTAACTTTCTTTTCGACTATTCTTTCAATTGTAGTCTTTAATTCGGTTTTTGTCATTATGACCTCCATTCATTTCTAATAAATATATTAAACTTAAATTACTAATAATTAACTCCAAGGTAGAGCATTAGCCGTACCTGTTATAAAAAAAGTATGTATCACATTAGCCTGTGCTGCAGCAATAGTTGGTATTGGTGGGTTACTCATTGCCACCCCAAACGTTGATTCAAATATAGGGCCTGGCCCTATTGGTGGTGTTGACACGACACCCGCTGGATTTGCAGGATATCCTGATAGAATCACTAATCCAAATTGTAAAAATGCTCCTTTGAATGTTAACAAATTTGCTGCCTCCAAACCTGGTGTTGCTCCCAATGGTGGTAAAGCAGCAACAAATGCAGATTTTGCTCCAGCTACACTTGCAGCTATGGTCGGTGGATTTACACCTTGTATAAAATAGTTTCCAAGTGCATTTGCCCAATCTTGAGACGTAACACTACCACCACCTGAAGTTTTATTTAAAACATTGTTTTCTATTTCTGTTGCTAATTTAGTTGGTAGTAGTGGCATTTACTCTGACTTTACTTTTGTACTTAACATGGTTGATAACTTACTTTGTATGGAAGAGAATTGTGCTGCATTAATCGGTGGGCCTGATGGGCCAACTGGTGTTGGAACTGTTAGTGCATTTATAGCACCTATTAGTTCCTCTAACAGACCTTGTAAAGTATCACCAAGAATAAGTGGTTCTGTTGCATTCTGAGAACCCAAAAATATTTCTGCCGTACCAACTATAAATTTACCTGTTGTTTCTAATAATAAATCTTCCTCACATTCAACTCCGAATCTTCCTTTTGAAAAACACATGAAGTCTCCGTCTTTAGCTTGATAAGTTATTGCACCTGTATTTATAATAACTTGTCTACCAATCATTTCATTAGATTGTGGAAATACATCATCAATTCCTGTATTGTTAAATGTAATTGGTATTTTATTAAATGAAATGGTTTCATTGGTTAACATATAAAGTGAAGAACCATCAAGATTTATATCTTCAAATATTGGTTGATTAGAATCTTCTTCAACACCACTATCATCATCTGAAAGCTGACCTACTCTAAGTTTAATAGATGGTGCTAAATTTTCTACTTTATTACCAGATTCGGTTCGTCCAAGACCACCACCTAATCTTATACTATTACCATACCTACCAGTAAGAATAAAATCACCAGTAAGTGGTTGTAAATTTTTTATCTTTTGGTCTGACGTAAATAAACCCGTATCAAATTCATTACCACTACCAGCAACATTTGGTGTGCCTGTAGCACTTATCTCAGATGCATCACTACTTTCACTATATTTTGCAGACGTTTCTCCTGTTTTAGATAGACCAGGAAAAATACTATTGTTTTGTGAACGGACAACGTTTATGTCTGTAGACCAAAATGGAAAACCTAAGTAAGAAACTATTGTCACATATTCACCAATAACTGGCATACGTAACGTATTTAATTGTAGTGGTGGTATCCACACCAACTCACCATCAGCTTTACCCTTGTCGGTGTAAACACGTCTACAACGTACGGCACCAATCATTGAATAATCAGGTCCTGATTTATCAGGTAATTTTGGTAGAGTATCTTCGTCTACTCCAACCTCTACTATTTCAGCCTCTTCAATCTCAAAGAAGTCAGCTCCACCACCAACGGCGGATTGAATCATTCTTTGGACTTCATCTTTACGAGCAAGTTTGCCTGATAAGAGACCTTGAGTAGAGACATCACGTGTAATGTGATATCCTTTTGACATATTAGTCTCCAGATTTTGATGTTATAAAATCAGAATGGTCTTGTAAATCATCTGCAACCTTTTGGACATTATTTAGTAATTGTTCTTTCTCGGATTCACTTAAAGCAAATTCACTTTCAGAACCTTGTTTACCCTCTGCAGCAAGTATGCGTTGAACGATGGCAGCTAACTTAACTAACTGTTCATCGTTCTTTACATTGATTTCCAAATACTCTTTTATCATAGGAATTATCTGTACAGCAGTATCCCCATCTTTGATAAAACCAACAACTTCCTTGATTAACACCTCAAGTTGTTTCTTGTTAGTCTCAGAGTTTTTGTAGATATCTTGAAATAAGTTAGAAAGGGTTTTCCCTTCGAATATTTCATAATCAGCAGACATATTAATCCTCATATCTATTATTACTAATAAATATAAGGATGTTTACTAAATCATATTCATATACTTCATAGATTGACTTGTAGGTGAAATACTACCAGTAGTGAAATAATTAGTATAATGTCTCCTATACTGACGTTTCATTTGATTAATAACACGAGTGATATGTTGTGTATTAGAGCCTGTCATCTCACGAATTAAGATATATAAGGCTTTTTTGTTGAAGTTTTCTATACTATCACGTCTACGAAACAACTCAATAACAGAATCAGCAACCATGATATCTTTCTGTCTTCTGAATATCTTACCGACATTCTCATCCCAATACTCCACCATCTGGCTAACAAAGTCTGTAACACCCTCACGTTGTTCTACAGTCTTTTCTTCAGCAGAATAGTTACGTTTGTAATCTAAGGTATCGAGCTGTTTTGATTGTTTGAGTTTCTTGTAGTTATTATTGTTGTGAAGTATTAAATAATTTTTAGCAACAATACTAAAGTAAGAAAAAGCCTTACCCTTACCCTCAGTAAATTTATGCATATTCATAACGAGAAAAGAAACAACCTCATGTTTAACATCTTCACTTGGTACATCAAAGTAATAAAACTTAAATGTATGAATAATGTTTTCGGCAAGTTTCTCAAAAGCAAACTGAATATGGTCACGATATATTCTATCACGAATCCAAGGTCTATCTTCGTTGTTGTAACGGATGATAGCATTTTCCGTAGTTTGTGTAAAATACATTCTCTTGTTTTTCTTTTTAGCTTTTCTTGGCATTATTTAGGTTCCTCGATATATTGGTTTAAAGTTTCTACTGTGTCTTTGATTTGTGAAAATATACTACCGACTTCATCATCGGCTTCAAAATGTCCTCTCGAATCTATGTCTTTTAAATCACTTTGAATTTGGTAAACACTATTACTAAAACTCTCCATCCATGTTTCCAAAGTCTCTGTTTTATTATTTAGATTCCAAATAATATAAGCTTCTGTTATAACTAATATTCCTAAAACTATTTCTATAATCATTCTGTATCTCCAAATAAATCATCAAACACTTGTTTGTAATCTTTCTTTTCTTGTTTGGGTTTGGGTGATGACTCTTTGTTTTTTGTTATTGTACTAAGACGTTCTACAAGTTCGTCATTAGTTTCTTCATCTTTTCTCATCCATTGGTCATATTCAATATGAGTAGCCATCATGTCGGCCTGATGAAGAATGTATGGTAGATTGGTTCTTAACTGCCAATCTTTATTATATGTTTTTAGGTATCCCTCGTTAGCCTTTTCATATAAACCATCTGTAAGTTTCAATCCTAAATACTCTTGTTCAGACATCGGTATTTCAAAATGTTGTAGTAAGAATAAAGCCCTATCGGTTACTGACATAAATTGTAACTTTGGATTATGAACAAATATAGAACCTTGATTCTTTCTATGCCACTCTGATTCACATGGTATATAATAGTCATGTTCTAAGTCTCCAACTTTTCCTAAGTCATGGTGTAGAGCGGAAAATATCATTTCCTCATCTGTAAAATCAATCTTAGCCCCATCGGACTCCCAAAGTTTTTTAATCTTCAAAGCACAATCAGTAACGTGTAGTACGTGTTCCACATACCCACCAATCATAGCATTGTGATAATGTTCCTTACCACTTGCAGGAGCTACTGACATCCTATCTTCAAAGAAATTATACATCTTTAATAGTTTGTCTTTTCTCTCCCCATCAAATGTGTCTTCGATTAGTTGAATTAGGGCGTTCCAATTCTCAACTATCTTTTCTGGTGTAAGTTCTTTCATATTGTAACCTTTATTATTTTTAATGTGATACTAATTGTACGTCTGTATTTATCTTATAGATTCTAACGTTTTCGTATTTATATGGTTTAACGTGTGTTGATTCTAAAATATCAATTCGGTTAACCCATCTCGGATTCATTGTATCTTTAACTTGATACATACCATCCTTGTATTTTGTTCCACGAACAATTATGAAATCACCATAGTTAAATGGCCCACCCCAACGTTTTAACAGATTACGTGACAGAGCCACGTACTTATATTCCGATGCCTTATTGATATTGAAATGTGTTCCATCTGCGGTTATGTGTGGTGTGTTGTCTGTTTGTGGATAGACTGGATGATACATGGTAACGTCAACCTCAAAAGTGTGTTGTTTGTATTCGTCTAATTGAGTTACCAGTTCTCCAATCTTGTTTTGTAAAATATTAACTTGTTCAGTATAAACCATCTTATTTGAATTAATCATCCTCGTTGATACATACCCACTTGTAAATACTACAAAGAGTATGGCCAACATTGGAAGAGTAAATCTACTCATGATATGGCCTCCCATGTTATAGTTATAACTATCTCTCATAATGTTTATTATTCCCAATTTGATACGGTGTAAAGCTACGACAATTTTTTGATAAAGTCAAGCACTTTTTTATTAAATTTTTCAGTATAGTATTTTTTATCTTTTGTTACGTAGTCATATTTAGCAAATATCTTAGCAAACATATCACCTCTGAACTCTCCATCTCTTAGTTCTTCTAACTTATCCACCACATCTCCCAAGTGATAACAACGTTGCCAATCAGAATAAACCAACTTATTAGTCTTATCATAATCTTTCCAAACTAACGGAACAATACCACATGCAATAGACTCGTTGTATCTTGATGTAGTAGCCTTCTCATGACCAGGCCAATTAAAACATAGTGTTGCATTTCCCTTTACGAGTTCAGGTATTATATTTCTCATATCTTTATCAAACTTAACATCGTATTTAAAACCATCAAAGTATCCAATATGACAACTCATTATTTCTTCATCTTTATGTATGGCACTTAATATGGTGTGTCTTTGGTCATTGGATAATACTGGTTTAAATATATCTTGCTCAAATCTTACTTTTAATTCATTCTTTTTTTTATTAGATGATTGAGATAATTTACCTGTTTTTATGTCATACCAATCTTTGACAGGTACAGAAACAAGTTCACTCTTAAAATCCCATTTCATTTTTTTAGAAGTACCCCAATAAACAAAGTCATATTCTTTTTCATAGTATTCTGGCATATGGTCACCATCTACATCAGTTAACCAGTCTGAAATAAAATGATATTTTAAATGATGTAAGTTACCATCAAAGTCTCCCTCATCTATTTGTGCAAATGTTAAATCTTTACAACCCTCAAAAGTCCTTTCTTTAAATAGTTCAATCGTATCTGCCTTGTCACTTGTTATTAATATAATCAATCTTTTCTTTGGATATTTTTTTATAGTATCGACAATATTTCTTGTAAGTGTCCACCCTCTACCAAACATAATATTTGACAATCTACCTTTGATGTGATTTACAAATTCACTTTCGGTTGGTATAATTAAAACATCAGCATCTTTTATTGCATCATCGGGTGGTAATCTATCCGTAGATTTATGTTGTCCATCATACCATCTAATATTTCTAAATTGAAAATCATGGTTTTGATTCTGACGTTTTACCAAATCATCTATACAATAATATACAGAATCCATAATTTGATTTAGTGGTGTACCATCCCACTTCTCTGTATTTCTTAATCTTGTTATTACTATTTTCCTACGTTCCAAAACAAAGCCCCTTTACTTGCGTTTTCTTTTATGAATGTCCAAGCCTTACTATCATAAGTTAGTGAACTTGGAAAAGGTGGTCTCTCATCTTTCTTACATTCTTGATGAAATTTATATTTAGAACGAAATGTTTCTGCTCTACCCATCTCGTCCTCTGTTGTGTTGTGTCCAATCTGAACACCATAAACTTTTGCTTTTGGCCAAGCCATCTGTAGTCCACGACTTAATACACCACTACTCATAACTGTCCAAACTTCCTTTGGATGTACGAATCGTTTTATGGATTCTAAACTCAGAGCAGCTCTACACATGGCTTCAATAATAATAGGATGGTCACCACCAAACGGAATAAGGTGTGCACCATTTTCTTCACAATAGACTTTTGCTTTATGTTGTATGTTTGATAAGTATCCCATCGGAACTTGTATTACATTTGCACCTAATCTTTCAGATTCAATTGTTAACCAAGTCTTCTCACCTTTTGGTACTGTTACGGTACATTTTCTACCCAAGTCTTTACAGGCATAGGCCAAAGATAATTGAGCATAACCTTGTCTTGGTGAAGCGTAAACAAACTCTTCTGTATCTGGTAATGAAGCGACATACATTGTAAATGCTCTACGTTTAGTTCCACCATCAAGTAAGTCATCACGAACGACATTAATTCCATCGTGTTCCTTTATAATTGGTAGAGGTAACTTGACATCACATTGTATGTCGTCATAACCATAGTCGAAGAATTTATCAAACATATGAACTCGGTTGGTAATAGTTATCCACATTAGATTCAAACTCTTCAAGTGAATCCATACCACCATTAGACCAATACTTAAGTCTACTTTTGGTAAAAAGTTCTGGTTGTTTTTGAATCAATGAACGAATTGCATCACTTGTTCTTTTATGTTTTTTAAGTTCACCTTTATTCAGTTCTTCCGAGACCATAGAACAATTTTCACCATCAGTTGATAAACCACCTACCTCATGAAATATTTTGTGATGTGCATCTAAATTGTTAAAAGTTTTAGATTGACCTGTAATCCAACATTCACGATTATTGTCATCATAACTATCGTCTTGTATCACTCTATCAAAAGCCCTCTTTGGGTCTTGATAAAAATAACTCCAAGTATAATAACTTGTTTTATCAAGTTCCCATCTATGAACTTTGTTGTTTATGGTCACTTCATAAAAACCTCTAAAGAATAAACTAAAGAAAGCAGTCAACGTTTTTTTCTGACCATTTATTGTACCCATACTACGTTTGTGAGAAAACATATTTTCTTTATCTTTAGCACCAATGTCTTGCCATGTTTTCTGAAAAACTCTGAACAACATGGTTATCTCATATTCGATACCCTTTTCTAAATCAACATATTGGTCATCACTATAATCAAAGAACTTGCCTCTACTATCAAGTTCCAAGTAAATCATCCACATCAGAACAATAGGTTTTTTAGAATAACCAAACATTGGTGATGTTCCTCTTACTATTAAGTTATTTACATCTTGTAACCTACGATAGAACTTACTAAATCTTTTTAACTTAGACTCAAAATCTTTCTTATTAGTTACATTACCAAATTTTACAAACTTAGTTAAATCTCCATTCTTCCAAGTCATATCAATGTATTTTTTTCCTACATTAAAATTCTCATAGTAGTACAATAACTCTATTCCAATTTCATATGGTAAAAGTTGAATCCAAGTATTTCTCGAAAAAACATATCCTCTATCATCAATCCTACGATTGTTTTTATCATAACCTCGTCCCTTACCAGTAGCCTTTACTCTCGTGTGGTCGTTAAGTAATGTTAAAGGTGAACCTTTTCTAATATTAGAATACGAGTGCCTTTTCTTAGCTAAGATAACATCACCTTTTTTATCATAACCATATTCTGTAAACCTATATCCAAACATAGGTTTGATATAATTGTTAACAGAACCTTCAATTGAATGAACCTTTTGAATATCAGTAACATTATCATTACGAATTAAAAAGTCTCTTGCTTTATTTTCTAAATTTATTGTTAGATTCTTACTATGATAAATGTTAACTTTAGAAGTTATAGTTCTTTTCAGAAATTTCTTTTGAAGAGATTTTGGCCATTCTGAAAATACTTTACCAACAATATATTTTGATTTGGTAAAATAACTTCCGTACATACTATCTTCGAACGTTATTTTATAATCATCTTTAACAAGTCTTTCAAATAATATTTTACGATGTAAAAAGTCTGAATAAAAAACAGTAGGATAATCTCTTATAATACCAATAAGAGGGCCACCCTCTACGATACCCATGATAGCACTATATACAATACCATCATAAACTTCTTTTCTTTTATCTTTGGGACTAAGATTACCAGCAGTAATCTGTCCCCTTTGTTCATTTCCCTCATCCTTCTCTTCATCAACAAGGTCTTCAAGGGTTCTTTTATATTCAAACGAGACAAGTTCAACATCGTCCCTTTGGTCTATGTTCCAAACTCGTTTTGGTTCGGACAATATCCATGATGGGAAGTTCTTCTCCATGTCATTGTCACCTAACCATTTATGTAACTTAGCTACTTTCATGTAGTTCTCCTATTTAACTTGACTGAAGCTAATAATAAAAACCTATACAAGTCAAGCCTTTTTTTTATAAAAAATAAAGATTGGTTCATATTTGTAATATTCACCTTTCATCTTTACTGAATTCTTTATCCCACTACTACTTGGGTCTAACCCAATCATACGAGTCATTAACATTTTTAATTTACCTTGATATTCGCCACCAAGACTTTCCACGATATCTATACTATCTTGTTCTAACGGATGGTATTTATCTTTACCTATCTTGATGTCTGCAATATTCCATAACAGATATCTATCATCTCTAAGACTTTCATATGCATTAGTCAATGTTGGTTTAAGAAAATTATCTCTCCAATCATCATACTTAGGATATGATTTATAAGATTGTTCCTCATCTTCACTATATTGTTCTCTATCAAAATAAGGTGGTGATGTAAATACTAAATCCAAATTACCTTTGTATTGTTGAAACTCAGGATGTTTACCTATGTGTTCTGAACCCTCTTGGAATACGTGAAATGTGTTTTGGTCTTCTTCCCAAAATCTATTACTTTCCAATACCTCATTGTTAAAGAAATCAGCAACGTATTCATATCTTGTCTTTCCTAATTCATCTATGTAATTGTCCGTATTAGGGTCTGTGCCAATATAATGAATTCGTTTGAGTGATGACATAGCTCCGAGAATGCGACCACCCCAACCTGATGATGGGTCGTACACATTAAGCACGTCTTGTGATATATGTTGTGTATATGTTTCATATAAATACCTTGCTGTTAATGGTGGAAAATTTACAGCTGGTTGTCCAAGTCCTAATCTAAACGCTTGAATAGCAGCTGGAAATAACTTCTGTCCTAACTTAAACTCCCTTACCAAATAAATGTATTTCTCATCATCGTATTCTGTAATGTTAGTTCTGTACTTGGGTGATAATTCTTTCACCTCTTCAGATTTCATCGAGTAGTATTTATTAGCATCATCGGTTCTCTTTTGTTGTACAACAAACCAATTGTCTGGTAACTCAGAGCCGTTTGGTATGCACTTAGAGTAGTTATACATACCATCACGTTTTATCACCCTCAACATTACTTTTTGAAACTTATCTCTATAGTCTTCAGTAAACCAATCATATATAGAACCATTGTTTACTCTTGTCTTTAACATGGTTGGAAAAAATTGATTAACGGATGATGCCTGTTTGTTGTAGTTCTTGATAATATTTCTATTACCATCGTCATCAGAAACTAAAAATTCTTTACTACCTTGATGTAATGGATACTCACGTAACTTCTTAAAGTTACTTATGATATCATCAGTATTAAGACCAATGGTTGGTGGCGTACCTTTATTATCCCATTCATCTAATATGAACTCTCTGAGTTTATCAATCCAAGCGATAGTATCTTCCATAGACATCCATAAGACATCTTCGAAGTTTACGTTAACTTCTGATTCTAATAAATTACTTCTTTCGTAATAAAACTTCTTCATATAACACTTGTGGAGCTGGTGGGAATCGAACCCACGTCCTGTTTGCTTTCAATACTTAGTCATTTACAGCTTAGTTAGTTTCCATTAGTAGTAACTAACAAACAACTATGTGGATTTCTTTTACTCAGAACATATCCCTTAACTGACAGATTTAATGTCTTCTGCAATGACGATCCTGTCCAACTTATTTTATGACCGAGTGTTGGACAACTCAGTATCTTATGCAGCGTATGCGTAAGATGGTTGATAGTCAACAACTGGTTCAACAGAATCATATTCTGCTAAATGCCAATCTATTATCAACCCTGCGAGTAATGCCTCGCCAATTGGTATTGTAGGGTTTTTGTAACGAGACTTCCCTAATCTCTGCTGCACTAATGAATCGAACAACACCAGTCGATACCATTCAGCCCCAAACCTTAATCAATTTCATCATCATATTGTTCATCATAATATAAACTCTCGCCATCGTTTTCTACGGCGTATGAAATTGTTTCTATAATTTCTTCTATTATATTCCAATCTTCTTGATTGTATGCATCTTCTAACTTTTTAAGAATTACTACTAAATCCATATCTTATTATCTCCATCGTTATGCTATCTATAGATATCAACGAGTTTGAGAAAAATGTAATATTTTTTTATATTCCAAGAATTTCTTCTTCGTCTCTTTCTGTATTCTTATTTCTTTTATATTGTTTACCACCAGATAACTTTAACAAAGACTTAAAGATAAAGTTTAGTGCCTGTGATAAAGTCATTACGAATAAAAGAAATGCATAACTTTCAGTAATTCTATGTAATATGTTTTTTATTTTTTCCATGATAGTTTATTTCTTAAAGGGTTTATTATCCAATGTAGTAACCAATGAAACCACATACCTACTACCAATCCAAAGGTTGCTAAAAATAATAACAAGGTAAGAAAAGGTATCATAAATAAAGCAACACATAGAGCACCATACTCACCTAACATAGTTGATTTTGGACTATCATCCAACTCGTCAATCATTTCGTATAATACTTTTTTACCTGTTAACATTAATTTCCTTTGTTCTAAAAATGGGTTCATTAGAAATCCCAATCCCTCAAACCATTATCCCAATCCGCACCTGTATAAGGTATTCGTATTAGAAAATATTGTTTGTCATCTATTTCAAATATACTACTTGTTGCATATGGATTTGTTATTTCAAAAACAATTCTTTCATATATTATTTCTTTTGTCTCTTCTTCCAAAACAACTGGTACTGTACCGAAGTGAACTGGTTCTATTATATCAATAATAAAATGACAACCCATTTCTAAATCAGGTGTTAGTCTGTAAGGAATCATTTCAGGTTTTGTCTGAATAACTTGACCCTTAAGTGAAGTGACAAATATAAATGTTATTATAGCAATAAGTAGATGTATCTTACTTAATTTTGTCATTACTTACAATTTTCTCCTTTACCATTGGTTTGATAACAATCGTATCCACAATAGTATTGTACGTTAGCACCCTTGATGGTCTTACGTTCAGGATGATATTCATTTTTAACATATACAGGAACATCGATTTCATCTACTGAAGGCATTACGTAATGAGTATATTTAACCCATCTTATTCCACCACACCCTGCACACTTCTTTCTAAATGGTTCTACGTACGGTCTCTTTTTACTTGGTCTTCCCATTTTAACCTTTCTCATTTGTTTGTTTCCTTTCATATAACCATCTAACATAATGTCGAACTTTACCACCCAACTCGAAATCGTTTGGATAGTCTTCTACCATTCTCTTTATAACCTTTATTGGTGACTTCATTTTTTCTCCTTTGGATATACCTTTAAAGTCTTTATCTCTTTATCATTGAAATTATCAAAGTATTTTGTCTTCAATAATTTTTTGTGTGCCTCATTTAAGACACTTGTCTTTGCTATATTGATTAGAAAATAAGGTGACTTCTTTCTTGTCTCCTCTCCAGCTGCTGTATGTTCTTCAAATGGTGAAAAACATAATGCCTTGTATTCTGATTCTTTTAACATAGTCTGTATTGATTTCTGATATTTAACCCTATCAACTTGTGACCAATCAATACCCTCTGTATTCATACATATCAATATAGCTGAATCATATTCAGAATTTAAAAAGTTTTCAAACAGATTAGAAAAACTTTGTTCTTCTGGTTTCCATATCTCAACCATTAACTTATTATTAGATATTTCAGCCTTTAAGAAAGGACATACAGCCATACCACCAAAAGACTCATGTGGTGTCTGTAAGTAATCGAAATATTCTCTAATCTCTGTTAGTATCTTTTTTCTTTCCAAAAATCTTTTCCCAATTCTTATCGAATTTACTTTTATTTGTTACACGACTCTTATCACCTTTACCAGCATTAGAATATTTTGTTGTTTGTTTTTTACTCACTTAACACCCAACCATCGTTCAGAAACTTTTGTGCCTTCTTGTACTTCAACACTTGTACCGCATCACCTTTTTTAATGGTAACTAATTGGTTACGACCAATCTTTTTTTCGGTTCTTTTAATCGTCATATCTATTCTTCTATCCATACACACAACACCATTCAAGTGGTCTATCTCATGTTGAACACAAACAGCCTCAAGAGTCCTAAGTTCTGCATCGTTCTTACTTTTATCAGCATCTTCCCATTGACCAACTCCATCTTCAGGTTGAGGAGCTCCACTAAACAACCAACCACTCTGTTCTTGTGCTGTCTGAACATGAATATCTCTGTATCGTTTAGTGTTTACCCCTTTGCCTGGATAAGAGAGGCAACCCTCATAATAAGGTATCTCATTTTCCTTCGATATAATCTTCGGGTTGATGAGTACCAAAGGTTCACGAA
>CEON01044376.1_pt1 | contig 31315 bp, 10 predicted proteins | sample 530291 | NCBI WGS metagenome assembly CEON01 (sample SAMEA2619888, study PRJEB7988) | marine metagenome | biome: marine biome (ENVO:00000447); feature: surface water layer (ENVO:00002042); material: "saline water (ENVO:00002010), including plankton (ENVO:xxxxxxxx)" | depth 5 m
GGTTCAATGACCTACGAGTGTCACACTAGAGATTTCGGAGCACAGAGAGGCACCTACGTGTGTACTATAGACAATTATCATCGTGATCCAGATTCTGTTGACTATGCTACAAGTGAGAATCCTGCGGAGCATAAATCTCATAACCTAGTTGAACTTGATAATGGACAATTCTGTCTATATCCAAATAATAGAACTAGGATCTATGATAATAGTCTGACACCTAAGGATCCAAAGACTCCTGACTTCAAGGTATCTACTCGATATTATCAAGTTGAAGCAGGTTACGATCATGATGGATTAGGTACAGAAGAGAATTATTTTTGGAAGACGGCAAAGGAAAGAGAAGAGGTTAGTCAACCACAATTACTGACTGAAGAGTATGCTGACTGGAATCTCTCAGATGTCTAATAAATAAATTAGTAAATTTAATATCATGAATGGCAGTTCCGTTCAAATCAAAATCGTTTAAAGATATAAGTTTGAGCTTTAAAAAGCATCCAATCACAAAGGATGTTTTGGTTCTTAAGAATGCTGACGCCATCAAAAAATCAGTAATTAATCTGGTTAGATCGGGTGTAGGTGATAGACCCTATGAATCTACAATAGGTACTCCAGTTGGAGATGCACTATTCAATTTGAATACACAAGACTATGAAAGTGGTTTTTTAGAATCTGCAATAAGAATAACCCTACAAAACTATGAACCTAGAATTGTAGTGCAGAAGATACGTGTTACTGGTAAACCACCTGAAGATGATGTTTTCAATAAGATTATTGAAGATACTCTTAGTGTACGCATTGAATACACAATTATTGGTCAAGAAGATGTACCTCAAAATATTCAGTTTTTACTTACTTAATTAAGATGTCAGCAACTCAGTATTTAAATTTAGACTTTGATTTTATAAAGAGTTCTCTTAAGGATTTTCTAAGAGCAAACTCTAATTTTACTGACTATGACTTTGAGGGATCTAATCTTTCAATTTTACTCGATATTCTTTCATATAATACATTCATAAACTCTTATAACACCAATATGGTGGCAAATGAGGCATTTTTAAATACTGCCACTATAAGAGATAATATTATTGCTCATGCAGAAAATATTGGATACATTCCAAGATCTGCTAGATCTGCTAGAGCAAAGGTTAGTTTTAATACTTCATATCCTAATGGAACCAACGTATCCTTTGCAACGTTAAAGAAAGGATCAGTAGCAGTTACTAATATACAAAATTCTAACTTTCCCTTTTCAGTAATTGAAGATATAACTGTTCCTGTAAAGAATTTGCAGGCTTCTTTCAGTGATATTGAAATATATGAAGGTAATCTGATTACGCAATCATTTACAGTTAATAGTTCCCAGGTTGATCAAAAGTTCATACTACCAAATACAAGAATAGATACAACTACTATCAGAGTTAAGGTGAAAGACTCTGCAACTTCTTCAATATTCACTGACTATAAATTAGTAGAGAATATTATTGGATTATCTTCTAGTGACCCAATCTTTATTATCAAAGAATATAAAGATGAAACATATGAACTTATTTTTGGTGATGGACTAATTGGAAAAAAATTAGTTAATAACAATGTGGTAGAAGTTTCTTACATTGTTTGTAATGAGGATGGTGCAAATGGAATTCAAAACTTTCAATTCACAGGATCTATAGAAAATAATAATAATACTAATCAACCAACTACGGGTATTCTTTTAAATGTTAATCAACCTGCAATAGGTGGTTCTTCATTAGAACCAGTTTCTTCTATTAAAAAATATGCAAGTAGATATCTTGCATCACAAAATAGAGCAGTGACTTCTTCGGATTATGAAGTATTGATACCTAGAATATTTTCAAAAGCAGAATCTGTTGTTTCTTATGGAGGTGAGACTTTAACTCCTCCACAATATGGAAAAGTTTTCGTTTCAATAAAACCAGACAACTCATCATTTTTGTCTCTATTTGATAAAAAGTTTATTAAAGAAGAAATTAAGAAGTATTCACCCGTTGGAATTGATGTTGTCATACAAGATCTATCATATCTTTTTATTGAACTAAAGATTAATGCATATTACAGTCCCAACTTAACTAATTCTGTTGATAAAGTAAAATCAAATATATTTAAAACATTAAATTCTTTTGCTAAGAGTGAAGATTTGACGAGATTTGGTGGAAGATTTAAATATTCAAATTTTTCTAGCAGTATAGATGATACTGACAATTCAATCACTTCTAATGTTACAAATATTGTATTGAGAAGAGATGTATTTGCTCAGTTAGGATCTAATTTTGGCTATGAGGTTTGTTATGGAAATCCATTATTCTGTCAAGTTACTAACTCTTTCAATGTTCAATCTACTGGATTTACAGTTGATAGGTTTGCCGGAACTGTATATCTAACTGATATTGCTGATACTATCAGTAATGGCAGACTTGCAATATTCCGAATAGGTACAGATGGAGCTCCAGAATTCTTAGATAGAAATGTTGGAACAGTTGATTACGAAACCGGTGAATTGCTTATAGATAGTTTAAATATAACGTCAACTTTACTACCAAATGCAGCAATTCAAATCGAAGTTCTGCCAAGATCCAATGATATTATTGGACTTAGAGATTTATTCTTAAATATTTCAGTATCAGACTCCACAGTTACAATGATACAGGATGATATTTCATCTGGATCGGATTCTTCAGGAGTCAGTTTTATAACAACACCTCAGTATAACAATCAAGGTTTCTTTAGACAATAAAGTAGAATGTATATTAATTTACAGGATAGAAAAGTTAGAGTAGAAGATATTATTTCTAACATGATTCCAGATTTTATTCTGGAAGAAAATCCACTGTTCCTAGAATTTTTAAAATCATACTTCAAATCTAGAGAAGCTTTTGGATCTGATATTGACTTAATAAGGAACTTATTAGAATATCAGAGAATTGAAAGACTGTTTGGAATTAAAGATTCTACAACATTAAGTTCTGATATCACTTCTTTTGCGACGACAATTACAGTAGATTCTACAGAGTCTTTTCCTGAAAAATATGGACTTCTGCAGATTGATGATGAAATAATTTCTTATGAATATAAAAGTTCTACACAATTCTTTAATTGTTACAGAGGATTTAGTGGTGCAACTACTTTAGGGAAATATACGGAAGATAACACTTATACATTTACTCAATCTAATTCAGCAACACACAGTGCTTCTTCTACAGTTAAAAATTTAGGAGTACTTTTTCTTAAGGAATTTTTATTCCATTTAAAATCAAAATATTTACCAGGATTTGAAGATATTGATTTTTATGAGGGTGTAAATCTAAACTTAGTTCTACCCAAAATAAAAGACTTTTATTCTTCAAAAGGAACTTTTAATTCATTTGAAATTCTTTTTAGAATTTTATATGGTGATGATCCATTAGTAAAACTTCCAAAAGATAATGTAGTATCTCCTTCAAATTCGGAATATATTTCTGCATTTGATATGGTAGTTGAGGTTATCAGTGGAAATATTGATAATATTAAAGGTTCTAGAATATTTCAAATTGCAAATAGTAATTTAGGCACTGGAGATGCTGAAGGATCGATTTATGATATTAATTTCTTAAAAACTGTAAATACTCCAGAAAGATTCTTTACATCTACTTCATGTAGTCAATCTGGAAACATTATTACTATTGAATCTGCAGACCACTCACTTGTAAATGGAGATTCCGTCTTTATAAATTTTTCTGGGTTAGGAACTATATCCAATAGTAGAGTATTTTCAGCAGTTAAAGTTGTAGATAGTGATACTTTTCAAGTTTATGCCTCTAATTCTCTGACAGTTTCAAGTCAAACTGCAAACGTTAATACTATTATTAATGATAAAAGAAATTTCTATAATCTCAAGTTAAATAGTATTTCTGGAACTTTTAAAGCATCTGGAAAAACCAAACTTAGAAAAAAAGTAAGCACAACTGATACTGATATATTTGTTGATTCTACAATCGGATTTTCGGAATCTGGATCAGTTGTAATTGGTGGTGATTCTATTCAATATACCTCCAAATCTATTAATAGATTTGAGGGATGTACAGGAATAAGTAGATCTCATAAAATTGGATCTGAGTTAGAGAATAATTTAAGAGTCACTTCATATGAGAATGAAGATCCAAATAAACCCACAATTCTAAGGGTTGTTGATATTAGCACTAATAAATTATCAAATTATGATTTTATTTTAAAAAATAATACGTCTTTAAATATAAAATCAATTGGATTTTCAGAGTCTAATAAATTTATTGATAGTTTCTTATATAATCAACCCATAGATTTTGAATCCTCATCTATTGATGTAACTACAAACCGTATTGAGTTTAAAGTTCCTCATAATTTTGTTAGTGGTGATAAAGTTGATATTAAAGATTTCTTTATTAAGAATGAAAATAATTCTAGATCATTTCTGTATTTTGAAGGAATTAATATTACAGTAGTTTCTGAAAATTCTATTGAAATTGGTCAACCAATAACAAATTTGATTGGCAAAAAAATAGTAGTATCAAAATCTTTACAGACAGGATCTTCATCTAATATTGCCGGAATATCTAAAGAACCTGCTAATATTGATAGAATTTTTATTGATTCTAATGATGACTATGCAGTTCTTTCTGGATCTATTCCTGCATATGATATAACCATAAATTCTAATTCAAATTCTTTATCTAAACAATTTACAATTTCTAAAGGCAACTCAACTGATTTAAGAGTAGATACCAGTGCAGATGAAATTGTTTTTAACACATCCCATGGATATAAAACTGGTGAAAAGATAACTCTTTCCTTAGAAGGAGTTACTTCAACTACAACAAACGATTACTATGTTCGTAGATTGAGTGATACAGTCTTGGTACTTGCATTATCGGCATCTTCTGCAGATACTAATGATAGAGTAAAGTTAAAGACACTAATAGATGGTGTTGGTGGATTAAATAATTCTTCTACTGCTACTTTTATTAAAGCAGAATTTTATAATAGACCAGTAGAGCATCAAAAAACAATAAGGTATATAAAATCTGACATCACCGAAGGTTCTGATTATGAAGATCTAAAAGAAATTTATAATCCCACTGGAATACTTGTAAATGGTTTAGAATTATATCCACCTGGTGGTGATGAAACTATTTCATATGGAAGAATTGAATCTGTAGATGTTTTAAATGGTGGAAAAGATTTTGATTTAATTTCACCCCCTGTTGGAATTATTACTAATTCTTTTGCTGGTAAGGATGGAGTAATAGATTTTAAACTTGAAGGATCTCTTCAAGAAATTTTAGTTACTAATGGTGGATCTAGAATTAAAAAAGAACCAATAATCAAGATTATTGGTGGAAATCATCAAGGTGTTTCCGTAAAACCAGTTTTAGTTGACGAGTATCCATTCAAAATCTTTGCTCCAGCAAAAGCAGTGTCATTGATAAATGATACAATCACATTTAATACTGATCATAAATTTGAAACTGGAGATCCCGTACAATATAGTATAGTTGGAACTGGAACGTCTATTGGATTAATTGGTGGACAATCTTTAGTAAACAATTCAATTTATTATGTCATAAAAGACTCTTCGACTGTTATAAAACTAGCAAATACAAAATCTGATGCATATGCAGGAGTTGAACTCAATCTTGCAAATGTTCAAGGTTCGGGTGATCATAAATTAGTTTCTGTAGAACCACAGACCATATTGTCTAGAGTTGACATAGTTTCTGGTGGTAAATTTACTTTTAACAGAACCATTACAACAACAGATAGTTTAGGGATATATCCACCAGGAATAAATGGTGAAGTTACACTTCATGGAATAAATGTTTCCTCAAATTATTTCTATATCAATAATCATGGATTTGATACTGGAACAGTAGTAAAATTTACTGCTAATGATCCTAGTACTACTCAATACGGATTAACTATAGATAACTATTATTATATTCATAAGATTGATAATGACAAGTTTAAGTTATCAGAGGCTGGAGCAGACTTAGAAAATTTATCTAGGACTGATTTTGATAATCAAAAATTTGTAGATTTGCAGTCTTCAACAACTACTGATGATTATCAGTACACCTTTGAAATACCACCCATTCAATTTTCAGTTGAAAACACTGATGCAGATATAGTTCCTCAAATTAAACCTATAATCAGAGGTAGTATAACATCAGTAAATATTAGAAAACCTGGAAACTCATATGGATCTGAATCATTAAATGTAGATAGAAACCCCGATATTGCAATTAAAAGAGGATCTGGACTGCAAGTAAAACTGATTATTATTAATGGTCAGGTTGATTCTGCATTTGTTATTAGTGGTGGAAGTGATTATGATACTGCTCCAGATTTAATTGTAAATCCAGGAAACAGTAAAGGTCTGTTTGCAAGATTGGATCCTGTAGTCACTAATGGTGTAGTAACTGCAGTTACTGTAGTACAGAAGGGATCAAATTATGATGATTCTGCATTTGTTACTGAAGTAACTCCAGGATCGAATCAAAAATTTAGAGTTAATCTAACTAAGTGGAGAGTTAACTCTGTAGTTAAAAATTTATCATCAACATTATTTGATGACCACTACTTAGTTCCTGGAAAGGGAAATACTACCAAAGTTGTAAGTTCATATGTTCCTGCCAAACTTAGAGAAAACTTTGGAGACGATATCAATGTAGTTGATTCTTCCTTAGTGTCTTTAACTCTTAAACACTCTAAGATATTAGGATGGGCATTTGATGGCAATCCAATTTACGCACAGTTTGGATATACAAATCCAAATACCACTGCAGAAGGTGTATCAAGACTTAAGTCTTCATACATCAGAAGATCTACTGCTGAGATAAACACACAAGACTCTAGTGGGTTTAGACCTTCTTCTAGTAGGTATCCATCAGGATACTTTGTTAATGATTACTATTATGATAGTACTTCTGGTGATTTGGATGAATATAATGGCAGATACTGCGTCACACCAGAATATCCTGGTGGAATATATGCATATTTCTCAGTCCTTGATAGTAATGCCAATCCAGCATTTCCATATTGTATGAATGGAATTCATGACAAATATGATGCAAGAAACTTTAATAGTATAGAGACAAATCAAAAGTATTTGCCAAACATTTTAGATGGATTGAGGTCTTGTACATCACCCTTCCTATTGGGTGTTTCTGGAGCAGAATATCCTTTCCTTGAAGATCCTACTGAAGTTCCTGCGGTTGATATTGAAAACCAAAAGAAATCTAAATTAAGTAAAATTAATGTTTCTATTCCAGGAACTGGATTTAAAGTGGATGATGTAATAACTGTTGCCAATGAGGAACCTTTTGGAAAAAATGCAGTTGCAAAGGTAAGTTCTTTAAAAGGTATCGGTATAACAACTATAACAACTACAAAAACTACAAATAGTTCAGTATCTTTCCAAATATCAAATGATATAGTTACTGCTATAACACAATCTCCACATAATTTTGCTAATAGAGACAATATTAGAGTAATAATTGCAGGTGTAACTGATAATGATTTTACATTCCTGAATGAAACATATCCTATTACAGTAAAAACTCCTATCTTAGTATTGATAGATGATCTATCTAATACTGGATCTACAGCATTTGTGCAGGTTTCTGAGGATATCACTCAAATCAATCTTAATATTGACGATCAGATACAAATTGGTAGTGAAAAAATGAAGGTTCTTACATTTGAACCATCGTTAAATCAAATTAAAGTTCAAAGAGCTGTAGCAGGGACAAGTATTGCATCCCATAGTAAATCTGCAGAAATTTCTATATTGCCTTCAAGATTTACTTTTACAACTGGAATACAAACATCTGTAAACACTCCTCGATACAACAAACAGTATTTTAATACTGGTGCAGTAGGTGTCGGTAGCACACAAGCAACTACTGTAACAGTTACTGGAGTTACTACTGAAATATCACTAAATCCTCAGCAGATTTTTATTAGAAATCATAACTTTAGTACTAATGATAAAGTTGTTTATGATAAGGGAGGTGTTCTAGGAGTAGCACTGACTGTATCTAATGATGTCAATATGAGTACTAATTATCAACTTATTGATGATCAGGAACTATATGTTGTTAGATATGATGATAATATTATTGGACTTAGCACCATACCGGTAAAAATTGGTGCTGCATATTCAGACACGAATTATGATCCAGGATTGTACTTCCCATTTGCCGGAGCAAATGAATTAAATTCAATTACTTATAATGAACTACCTATTGGAAGTGCATTTGAACTGCAAACTATTGTTAATACTGGATTATCTACTCATGGATTACAGGTAAATGATGAAGTAACTATTGATGTAAAACCATCTGAGACAATAACTCAAAATATTGTATATGATAATAATTTACAGCTATTTAAGATTGACCCAATAGAGATTGAAGAAACAGGTATTAGCACTGTTAAAAACACTTTATCTTTAAATAACCACAATCTTAATACTGGAGATAGAGTAATTTATAATCCTGTATACAGTACTACTTTAGGTGCAGGATTTACTAGTGGTGGAATATATTATGTACATGTATTTTCAGAAAATGAATTTTCTCTTTCTGAAACTTCTGGACAATTGAAAAAACGTGACTTTTTGGCAATCACTAGTGGAATTGCAACTGCTAGATTAGAAAATATAAATCCTAGAATAGATATTGCAAAGGGAAATAAACTCACTCTAACTGGTATTAGTTCTTTAGGTGTTGATATTTCTTTCAATCAATTGCCATATGCAGATTCTAAAAAAGTTGATACATCATCATTTAATTATGGAACCAATTCGATAGAAATAGATACGTCCCAAATAGACAACAGATCTATCTATTTCTTCCCAGTTCTTGTTGATAATAGTGAAGAATATACGGATGAACCTTCTAAAATTATTATAAACGATAGTGTTTATAATGGAACTTTTAAAGTTACTGGAATATCGTCTACATCTTTCAATATTGAATTAGATGGCAATCCAGAAGCATTATCATATACTTCTGCAAACTCTACCCCATCATATGTAACTAAGTCTAAAACTGCTATTGGACCTGTTAATGATTTAAAAATTACAAACACTGGATATTCATTTGTATATCCTACTGGAGAAGTTAGTGAGACTTCTGGACTTGGAACTGATGCCAAATTTACTTATGAACTAGAAAAAACTGACGATGGAACGGATGTTGTTAAAAAACTGAAAGGATTATCTGATTTTTCCAGTGATTCTACTTACTCTTTAAATTTAGATGTACCATCTCTTATTTCTGTAAGATCTAATAATAAAATTGTTGATATTAATGTTGATGATCCTGGTGCAGGATATATTGTTCCACCTAGAGTAAAAATTCTGAATGAACCTGATTTCTACACAGTAGTCAATTTATTTGGAAATACTGTAGGTGAAGTGAATATTGTTTCTGTAGATAACGGAATTTTATCAGATAAGGTTACAGTATTCTCAGAATTACATACTAATGGAGTTGAAGTACTGAGAGCTGAAGTTGAAGCAGATCAAACTACAATTAAACTTTACATAAAAGAACCAAATAATGGATTTATTTCTTTCCCATTTGTTGTGGGTGATGAGATTTATGTTGAAGGTTTAGTCGTACAACCTAATAAAGGAACAGGATTCAATTCAAAAGATTATGATTTTAAATATTTTAAAGTAACTGCAATCAGTAATGCCTTAGGATCTGCGTATGTAGAATATAGTATTTCTGGATTAGGATCTCTTACTATCGGAAATGATACATTTGATAGCAGTAAATCTTTCGGTAGAATAATCAAGAAAGATGATCTGGCTAAGTTTTCTGCAGTTTTAGAGGCATCTAATTATTCACCTGGAGAGGTCGTTACTACTACCAATGGATATAGTGCAACTATTGATGAAAATGGATGGGATCCTAGATCCAAAACACTATCCTTAATTAAACAATCTGGAGTTTTGAGGCAGGATGATATTCTATCTGGATCTCAATCTGGTGCAAAATCTAGAGTTAATTTAATTAAAAATCAAGAAGTATCTGTAATCAGAGATTCTATTACTGAAAATGATATTTTTGATCAAGAAGAAATTGCAAGTAAGTTGAATGAAGAATCACAAGTAATATCTGATAATTTCTACTATCAGACATTTTCTTATGATGTTGCAACAAAAGTTCCACTCAGCACTTGGGATAGTGTTGTCAGTAATGTGAACCATTTATCTGGATTTGAAAAATTTGGAACACTTGTTGTTGATGGTGACTCTTTAACCGGAGCTGCCGTATCAAGCACGGAGGCTGATTCTACGTCTACCATCCTTATCCTTCCAACCGAAATGGATATGGAAACAACCTTCACATTTGACCTTGCTAAAGAGAATGTTATTGATACAGGTAATTTTATTCTATCAAATGAAATAACTTTTAATTCTAGAAAAATTACAGATTCTTTAGTCTCTATTACTAATGAAGTTATATTAATTGATGATATTTCACCAGAATTTGATGGAGTTTATGATGCAGATGATGGAGGTCAATTCGTAGGTCTTAGCTCATTTAGATTAACAACATCTGAAACTGGAATTACAACTAGTTTGTTTGTTAAAACTTTTGATGCATCAGAATCTACGGTTGTCAATACCACAGAGGACAAAATTTATATTCCAAAACACAATTTTAGCACCGGGGAGCAATTAAATTTAGTATACAATACTGGAACTCCAATTAGTATTGCATCTACAGATCGAGTTGTTGGTGGGGTCTCAACTACATTAATGCCAGAGACGGTATTTGCAATTAACCTAGATGATGATCATATTCAACTTGCAGGATTATCTACAGACTCTAAGAATTCCAGACCTTTTAATCTTACTGGCGTTGGAACTGCGATTCAGACTCTAAAATCCACTAACCAAAATACTAGATGCCTACTCTTGCTTGATGGAATAATACAAACCCCACTATCATTCTCTGATATCAATGTTTCCTTAGCAAGTTCTGTTGGAATTGCTTCAACTACAATTACTTTAACTGGAATCACCTCAGTATTCTCTAATACATTAATTGAGATGGATTCTGAGTTGGTAAGAGTTAATGTAGTCGGATTTGGATCTACAAACGTCCTTACTGTTGATAGGGGAGTGATGGGTACTGTTGCAGCAGCACACACTGTTGGAGCAGCATTAACTATCCGTAAAGGACAGTATATTATTAGAGATGATGTTGTCTTCTTTGATAGTCCTCCTTTAAGTGGTGTAACTACTGAATTTAATTTTAATACAACTGGAATTCCTACAAGTTTTAATAGGTACAGATTCCATGGAAGAGTATTTAATAGATTGAGTTACGATAAAAATAAGATTTTTGATGATATATCAGAAGGATTTGATGGATCATCATCTATGTTTGAATTGCTAGAAAATGGACAATCCGTTGAAGATATGTTTGAAACTCAGACAGGAATTCTTACTGGTACTGATGTTAGTAGTGGAGTTATCTTAGTTAATAACATTTTCCAGGTTCCTAACTCTATTGATTATAGTATTATTGAAAACGTTGGAGTTGGGGCTTCTGTACAATTTGCAGGATCTAATGACCAAACCTTACCCTCGGGTGGACAGATAACTGAGTATAATGTTAATAGAGGTGCTGGATATCAGCAACTAACTGCAGCCGCAGGTAGTATTAGCAGTACTTCACAATTAAGTGGTCTAGGAACTATTACTGGAGTTACTCTTACTGAGAGAGGTAGTGGATATACTGCAGATATGCCTGTTAACATATCATTATCAAATGTAGGAACTGGTGCTAGTATTATAGCTCTAGTTGGAAGTGGATCATATACAGGCAATAGTGTTAGTGTACAAACATTTACCTATGATCACACTATTGGTATTGCTACAGTCGTTACAAGTTCTGCTCACGGACTAGTTGCTGCAGAATTACCAGATGTAATTATTACTGGTGTTGCAGCATCAATTTTCCCTGGAGATACGACAGTATCAGAGCAACTTCATGTCATTGATATTATTAATTCTACTACATTTGAGGTAGGAATTGGAACTAGTTCTACTGCATATACTTATAGTAGTGGATTAAATGTTCATCCTGGAAGTAATGTTGGATTCATTACTGGATTTACAATTAACAGTGGTGGTTCTGGATATACAAGTACTACAAGTCTAGTGCCTGTAATTCCATCACCAGCTTCGTATTCAAATCTATCATTGAATGGTGGATCTGGATCTGGTGCAAAGGGTGATCTAGTAATTCTTGGTGCAGGTGGAACTACCTTTACCTTTAATTTGACTGAACTTGGAATTGGATATAATCAAAGTGACGTTCTTTCTATAACAGGAATTCCAACTTCACCTTATACAACTACTTTCAGTGATTTTACACTAACTGTTGATAGAGTAAATAGAGACTCTTTCTCTGGATATACTTTTGGTGAATTTGTATTATTTGATGATGTCTCAAGTTTTGCAAATGGATCTGTAATTAACTTTAGTTTAACTAGAACTAGTAATGGAGTTAAATCTCTTGTAAGTTTAGATACTTTAGATGGATCTCCAATAAATGTTCAAAATAACTTACTCATATTTGTTAATGACATATTGCAGATTCCTGGTGAATCTTATACATTTAGTGGAGGAACTTCAATAACATTCAATGAACCTCCCAAAACTGGAGCAAAAATTACTATTATGTTCTTTAAGGGATCTTCTGAGGATATGTTAGAACTTGATGTTCTTTCTACAGTTAAGGAAGGTGATTTACTACAACTTGATAGATTTTATCCTAAGAATTTGGATCAAGAACTTGAAAGAACGGTTTTTGAAATTCTTTCATCAGACACTGTATTAACAAATAATTATAGTAATATTGGACTGGGAACTGATCCAGATTTATTGAGATCCTGTGATTGGACAAAACAAAGAAAAGACATCACTGTTAATGGTGATGTAATTTACAAAACTAGACCTGAACTTGTCACTAAACCAATTCCAAATGCAAACATAATAAAAAATGTTTCAACTACGGATACTGAAATATTTACAGATTCTTCCACATTATTCCAAGTTGACAGTAAGGCACAAAGTGATAATGATTTACTACTATTCAATACTAGTGTTGGAAATCCACTTCAAGCAACAGCAACCCTTGCTGTAGATCAAAATGGAAGAGTTGAATCAATTTCTTTAGGATCTTCTGGTTCTGGATATGTTAATGCCCCTCAGGTATCAATTTATAGCACAGTTACTCAACTGCGAGTCCCTGGAATTTCTTGGACTAATGTAGGATTAGATACAACATATACTTTAAATTCTGTAGATCATATTGATTTAAATAATAAGTATTTTGTTGTAGGTGACTCTGGATTTGTCGGATATACAACAGTGAACGTTGGAGTTACTTCAGTTGTTAAAAATACAGTTGGATATGGATTCACTCAAGATTTAAATTCTGTAACTCATGGATATAGAAACTCTGAGTTATTCATATCATTTGTTGGTGATGGAATTGTTGGATATGGAACTACGGTCGATGGATCATTTACGGGAGTAACTTCTGCTTTCCCACCAGTTGTAGGTGGTATTGTTGGATCTTCTGCTTTAAATCCCAATACAAAAGTTTCTATTGAGTCAATAAACTTTAATGATGTTGTTTATTTTGATAATATTCAAACTTCAGTTGCTGTTGGTGGAACTATTATGGTCAATGCTCCAACATTAGGAGTTGGAACTGATTGGCAGATGATGAATATTGATTCCACATTGGGTGGTCCTGAGGGTCAAGATTTACAAAAAGTCTTCTATTATCCAAGACAAGATAAATCTGGCATTAACCCAAATGCTCCCGTATCTGCAGGTTACATTGCAATTGGTAAGACTGCATATGCATTTAAGAGCAATGATGGAATTAAGTGGAATCAATCTGGTACTACCAAATCATTTAGAATAACTGCTTTACCATCAGAAGCTACTGGTAAAGATTTTACTGGAATTTCTGGAAATGATGATGAACTAGTTATTGTTGGAACTTCCGGATTTATTATGAGAGCAACAACTTTGAAATCTAATACCAGTGCTTTCACATATGTTGGAATTACAACTACAGAAGATTTTGTCGATGTAGTTTATTCCGGAGTTTCCAGTGCCTTCGTAGCAATAACTACTTCAGGAAATACTTATGTTTCCGTTGCCGGAACATCTTGGACAAAACAAACTTCAGATTTATATTCTGTGGGATCTGGAACAACAATTACAGATCTATTCTACAATCAGCCAATCAACAGATTGGTTGCAGTTGGTGCTACTTCTGCAGAGTCAATATTTACTGATAGTGTTCCGGAAGAAATATCTGCTACAGCAACTGCAACTGTAAATGGTGATGGAAATGTAACTGGAATAACACTTACTAATTCTGGATTTGGATTTGATACCTCAAATCCACCAATCATACAAATTGCACCTCCTACAAGAGTATATGAAAATATTGAAAATGTTAAGTGGGAAGGAGACTTTGGTCAAGTAGTTAGTATTTCTACAGTTGTTGGAATTAATACTGACTGGGCACTACAATTTGAACTTGATTGTGATCCAATTTTATCTTCCACTTTATATTCAGCATTTAATAAATCTGTAAGTGGACTTACCACTGGATATTATTTCTCAATAACAGGTAGTGCTTATACTACAACCACTAACCCCTTTGCTAGTGTTGATGCAGGACTTACTACAATTACAAACTCAAAAGACTTTAATAAGATCTATAGAGTAACAGGAATTGTCACAAGTACTGCAGGAATTGTAACTGTAACTTCTGATATTGAATCCACATCAGCAATTATAACTGATGTTTCAACTGTTCTAGATAATGCATCTGGAGTTTCCACATATACCCATGTTGCTTCATATGGATGGGGAAGAATTTATGATTTTGACAGACCTGCTCCAAAATCTTTTAACATTAAGGTGGGAATGGGTACTGGATTCAACGCTGTTGGATTATCATCTAATCCAGTCGTAATCCGAAAGCAACAAATTAATGAAAATTACTAAAATAAATAATAAAAAAGTATTGTCCGTTTAAAGAATAATGCCTGCCCACATTACTGATCAATTTAGAGTCATAAATGCTAATAATTTCTTTGAATCTATAAGAGATAAAGATGAAAATTATTACACCTGGTTAGGTTTGCCAGATCCAACTAACACGTTAGTTGGAGGACAATCTAATTGGAATACAAATACTCCAAATCCAATTGATAATGATGAGAATCAGAACTCATATCATGATACTATGCTCTTTTTCAAAAAAATTACTGATAAAGATGTAAAAAGAGTGATACGAAGAGTAAATTGGACTTCGGGAATTAAATATGATATGTACAGAGGTGATATTTCTGTAACTAATCTCACTAATGTTACGAAGACTACTACTCTTTATGATTCAAATTTTTATGTTATGAATTCTGACTATAGAGTTTATATTTGTATTAATAATGGAACTAGTCCTGATAATCCTGAAGGAAAACCATCTCTAGATGAACCAACATTTACAGATTTACAACCTAAATCTGCCGGACCTAGTGGTGATGGATATATTTGGAAGTATCTTTATACTATAAATCCAAATGATATTATTAAATTTGTTACCGATAAGTTTATACCAGTTCCAAATGATTGGGGAACAGATTCAACTTTACAAGTAAAAAATGCTTCAGTGAAAGGAAAGATAGAAACTATTTTAATTACGAGCTATGGTAACAGTAATTATACTCCAGGAATTTATACTGACATTCCAATAAAAGGTGATGGAACTGGAGGATTAGCAAGTGTTGTTGTTAGTTCTGGTGGTAAAATATCTTCAGTATCTGTAGTTAATGGTGGACAAAATTATACAAAAGGTATTTTAAATTTTGATTCAGAATCAGTAACAACTTTAAACTCAGGAACTGGTGCTACATTTAAAGTTATTATTCCCCCTAAAAACGGTCATGGAAATAATATTTACAGAGAACTTGGATCTAACCGAGTAATGATCAACACAGTTTTTGATAATAACTCTTCTGATAACAGTTTGGATTATATTATTGGTAATAATTTTTCAAGGGTTGGAATCATTTATAATCCAACTGTTACTTCCACTGTTAATAACACTGGTGTTGCTTTAGGTGCTATCAAAGTTAAAAGTGCTACTGCAGATCCACTTTCCGATACTACATATACTGTAAATACTGAAATTACACAAACTGTCTCTGCGGGAACAACAGCATCTGCTTATGTTGCCTCATATGATGCTAATAATGGAATTATTAGATATTATCAACCAGTAGGACTAGCAAGAAGTGAAACTAATTACGAACTTAATGCTTTCCAATTTACAACTGTTGGTGGTCAGTCCGCAATTACTATCAATGGACAAACTTCTGGTAATGCTTTAATTATTGATGATTTTACTGGAAACTCTGTCACTGATACTAATACTTCAGTAAATACTCCATTTGGAATTGACTTTGCAAATGGAATTGCATCCCCCGAATTGACACCTAAATATAGCGGTGACATCATTTATGTTGATAATAGGGCTTCCATTCCTAGATCGCAAAATCAAAAAGAAGATATCAAAATTGTACTAGAGTTTTAATACGAAATGTCCGAATCAATAAACTTAAATTCATTTCCTTATTTTGACGATTTTGAGGAATCGAAAAATTATAAGAAAGTGTTGTTTAAACCTGGAACATCTATCCAGGCTAGAGAACTAACGACTATTCAATCTTCTTTACAAAATCAGATTGAGAGTTTCTCTAATACAGCATTTTTTGATGGACAAGTAATTGAAGGTGGAAGTCTTAATTATATTTCAAACTTAGATTATATAATCCTGGAAGATAACTTCAATGGAATTCCAGTATCTTCGTTTATTGATAAACTAAACGGACTAGTACTTTTAGGATCTTTAACTGGAGTTAAAGCAAAAGTAGTATCTGTTCTAACTCCAGAACAATCTGACCTTAATAAAAATACTTTATATTTGAAGTATTTGACATCAAATTCTACAGATTTTAGTGAAAATACCTTTAGAGACTCTGAAGAACTAGTAGTTTTAGAGACTTTAAATATTGGAACTACAATTTTCTTCCAAAATACTTCAGTTGTTAGATCCATTGCTAATAATAGCACTGGAACTGGTTCTGCTGTAAAAATTGAAGAAGGAAAAAATTATGTGAGGGGATATTTTACTTCATTTGCAGAAAAACTTTTAATTCTAGATCAATATTCTTCAAATCCAACATTTAAAGTTGGATTTGAAGTAAATGAAACATTAATTACTTCATTAGAAGACAGTTCTCTAAATGATAATGCAAGGGGATTCTCTAATTTTGCTGCTCCTGGTGCAGACAGATTAAAGATTTCTACAGATCTTGCTAAAAAACTTGTAACTGATCTAGACACTGATAGTTTTATTGAGATTTTAAGAATTGAAAATGGTGAAGTAAAATCTAAATCTCCAGACAGAAGTTATAAATTTATTGAAGATGAACTAGCTAGAAGAACCTACGATGAATCTGGTGATTATATCGTAGAAGATTTTGAAATTCAAGTTGATGAAACTTTAAATGATTTAAAAACGTCTAATGGACTTTACTTAGACACTGAAATTACATATAAAAATAATGAACCCAGTGAAGATTTATTATCAATTTCTATTTCTCCTGGTAAAGCATATGTAAGGGGATATGAGATTGAGAAGATCTCGAATACAATTATTGAAGTAGATAAAGCTAGAGACTCCAAATTATTAAAAAACCAAACTATTCCTATAAATTTTGGTAAGACTATTATTGTTAATAATTTCCAAGGAGAAATTGAGACCGGTATTACAACTTACTATGCTGAACTAAGAAATCAGAGAAAGGGAACTGACCAATTTGCTGGAACTGGTGATGTTATTGGAAACTGTAGAATTTATGATGCTAAGTTAAGAGAAACATATGATAATGCTGCATCTGAAATGGATGTATATCTTTATGATATGCAGTTTTTATCTGAGTTAGTAGTATCTTCTGATATTGTTTCTTACGAAACTGGTGCAATTATTGAAGGTAAAAATAGTGGTGCTACAGGACTTATTCGTGGATCTGATGGTTTAGATACAAATCCTGCTGGAGTATCAACTTTCACTGTTTATAGAACTAGTGGCAACTTCCAACCTAATGAACCATATTATATTAATGGCAGATTAGATTCTAGAATCATTCAAACTGTTACTAATCATGGATTTGATGAGGCTAAGTCCATAAGAATGGTTGGTTCTGGTACAACATTTACTGCAGACTTACTACTATCAAAAGAAATTGCCTTAGGTTCATTTGCCGGAGACTTCAGAATTGATGGTGTTTCAACAGGAATTGCAACCATAACTTCCCCTGAAAATAGATTTACTGGTGTTAAAGTAAATGATATTGTTACATTCACCGGACAGAATATTGATACAGACCAAATTTTCAATAGAGTTACGGCAGTTTCACCTACGCAAAATTTCATAACAGTTGCCGGAATTACTACAATTCCTGGAATTTGTGAGGGAAGAGCAATTATTAGTGGTCAAAATGCTATTAGAAGTGGAGTAACTATTATTCGTCCAGAATTGCTAAGTTCTGGTGATCCTGGACTATTTGCAAGTATTCCTAATGAATTAGTATCTGATGTTGATATCACAGATTCTAGACTAAGAATTAGAAAAGAGTATGTAGTTAATGTTGCTAGTAATTCTGCAACAATCAATGAAGGAAGTACAGATCTAGCATTTGTTGGATTTGGAGTTGATAAGTATATCCTGATTTACTCCGATGGATCAGTAGAACCTCTAACCAGTCAGCAAATTGCAATTTCGGGTAGTTCTAGACAGTTAGATTTACTATCTCTAAGCAAAGCAAGTGATACTGGTGCAAAACTGGTAGCAACACTATCTAAACGCAATTTAACAACTACTAATAAATCCATCAAGAGTGGTGCGACTTACATTACACATTCTACAAACAATCTTTCAGGAAGTGCAAAAGACACTTTATTTGATGGACTTACATTTGATTCTCAAGGAAAGTACGGTACAAGAGTACAGGACAAAGAAATTAGTTTACACTTTGCCGATTGTATCAGAGTAAATGCAATTTTTGAATCTAATAACTTATCTACACCTCTAACACCCACAGTAACTGTTTCTAACAATACTAGTACACTTGCAGAAACTATTTCTGGTGAAGAAATTGTTGGTGCAACTTCAAATGCAGTTGCAAAGGTACTACCAAATCTAACATCACAAACAAATACATCAACAAAAGTAAATTTTGTATATCTAAATTCTAATAGATTTAATATTGGAGAGAAAATTACATTCAAGTCCTCTGGTATCACTGCTACAGTTAGTTCTTTAACATTTGGCAGCAAGGATGTAACTGCTAACTTTGAATTTGATAATGGACAAAGAAATGATTACTATGATTATTCTAGAATAATTAGAACTAAAAAAGGTTATGTTCCTACAAGAAGTCTTTTAGTTATATTCGATAGATATGACTTAAAAGATGGATCTAATGATTTTGCTAATGTTGATAGTTATGAATTAGTAAGTTATGAAAATGATGTAATAACATTTAATGGAACTAGAAATACTGATATTCTAGACTTTAGACCTAGAATGGCACAGTATAATATGGCTGGATCTACATATGGACCATTCCACTTCCTAAACAGAAGTTTCACAGGTAATAGTTCTAGTGTAACTGTTATTGATGATGAGTCTATTGAATTGGATTATTCTTTCTATCTGCCCAGAATTGATAAGATTTCTTTAAGTAAGGAAGGTAAGTTTGATTACAAGAAAGGAATTCCCTCAGTAAATCCACAAATTCCAGCAGTAGATGCATCCTCTATTGATCTATTCACACTTTATTATCCTGCATATACATTTGATTCTGAAGATGTTGTAATTGATGTTACAACTCACAAGAGATATACTATGAAGGATCTCCGCAAAATGGAGAGTAGAGTTGAAAATCTAGAGAGATTTACAACTTTATCACTATTAGAATCGGAAGTTAATAGTCTAAAAGTTATTGATGATGAGACGGGTGTTGATAAGTTCAAGACTGGATTTATTGTTGATGGATTTAATGATGAAACATCACAAAATACTGCTACACCTTATAATAATGTTGCAGTTGACTCACAGATTGGTGAATTAAGACCATCAACATACACAACATCTCTTGATTTAGTATGGGGATCAAAATCCTATATTGGAATTACTCAAAATGCAGATCCTACTGCAGATTTATTCACGGCAACTGATTTAGAATCTAATAATCTTAAGAAAACTGGTAGCTTAGTAACTTTAGATTATTCTGCTGTTGAATTTTTAGATCAACCTTATGCAAATGGATCTGTACGGGTCAATGGAACAAATATTGCCAACTTTACAGGTAATATTTCACTATATCCAAGTTCTGATACTTGGTTTGACTCTACAAATTATAAAAAAATATCAAATTCTACTGAAGATCCATATTTTTATAACAAAAAACTATACTCTGGTGTAGAAAATAGCAATTTCTATGAAAATAGATTTTATTCATGGAAAGATTTCTGGACTGGAAGAAGTAAAATTGAAGAGCAAAAGAATTATAATGGAAAAATTGATCCATATTTCTGGAAAAGGTCAGAAAACACTCAGTATACAAATAATACCAATAATATTCAGTCTATAACTCTAAATTCTCAAATAAACACACAGAATTCTAAGAGTATAGAGAAAAAAATCTTTAATAAGGAAGTAATTCCTTATTCTAGAAGAAGAAATTTCACTTTTGTATGTGATTCACTAAAACCATCCACAAGATTTTATCCTTTCTTGGATAAAGTTTCTTTATCTGGATTTATAATTCCCAAATTTATTGAAATCACGATGATCTCAGGATCATTCTCAGTTGGTGAGAAAATTTCCGGATATGTTTCTGCCGAAAGTAGTACACAATCTAATGCTAGATTCTGCTGTAGAGCTGCATCTGGAAATCATAAGTCCGGAACATATAATTCACCATCCGAGGTTTATTTAAATAATCCATATAATAGCTCTACTTTACAATCAACGTATTCTCAAACATCAACAGTTTTGAATGTTGATTTGAATAGCCTTTCTTCATTAATGGTTCCAGAATATTATGGATATGTTGTTGAAGGTATGACTTTAATTGGAAATACTAGTGGAGCAAAGGCAACTGTAAAAACTGTTAGATTAATTTCCGATGTTAGTGGATCTCTCCAAGGATCTTTCTATATTCCCAGTTATCATGAATCAAGCAAAGTCTTCTTGACAGGAAGAAAAACTTTAAAGATTACAAGTGATAAATTTAATGAAGAATATTCTGCATTAAGTGGAATAAGTTTTGCGGAAAAAGTCTTCTCAATTGCAGGAGATATTCCACTATATCAAAATGACATTGTTTCTACTAGATCTACTGGATATGAAAAATTATTTGATAGAGCTAATACTGCTTCTGGAGGAAATGTATTAAATGTATTTGAGAATAATACATTTGCAAATAATTTATTAGTTAATAATGGTTATGCAAATCCTTTGGCACAACTTTTTGCTGTTGAACAACCAACAGGTATATTTGTCACTTCTATAGATCTATTCTTTGAGTCTAAAGATGACACACTTCCAGTCACTCTAGATATCAGATCAGTAAGAGATAAATTACCTACATCAGTATCAATTCCATTATCTAAGAAAACTATCTACCCAACAGGAATTACTACTTCTGCAAATTCTACAACTGCTACTACATTTGAGTTTGAATCTCCAGTTTTCCTTGAGGGTGGAAGAGTTTATTCATTAATGGTAACTACCGATTCTGATCAATATAGACTTTATAATGCTCAATTTAATAACAATACTGTTGATTTAAATACTGGAGAGTCTGTTAATAGAGTTTCTTCCGTTGGTGAATTATATGTTCCTGGAAATATTAATAATGTTAGAAATGATTTATCTAATTTGAAGTTTAAGGTAAACAAGGCAAAATTCACTCAAAATTCTGGAGCACTTTCTCTATATAATCCAACTTTAGATTTTGGAAATAATCAAAGACCCACATTAACACCTAATCCATTAGTTGTTAAGTCTAATAAGCAAGTTATGCAACTCACTGATGTTATAACATCAGTAGGTATTGCAACATTAGGATTACAAATCTCTCAAGAAAATAATCTTGACACAACAGGATTTATTGTCAATACTTTGGGAACAGTTGGTTTAGGAACTACTTCTTTAAGTGTTTCTAAAGTTGGAACAGGATTAACTCCTACATCAGGAATTCATACTTATTCTGCGGTAACATTTACATCACTAAGTGGACGTGGTAGTGGACTAGGTGCTACAGTTACTGTAAATAATGGTGTAGTAGATAGTATTGGAGTTTATACTGGTGGTCAGGATTATGCATTAAATGATGTAGTAACTGCCACGGTTGGAAATACTGGAATTAATTATCAATTTAGTGTTGGAATTAAAAGTGATATTACATCTTTCGTTGTTGATGATATTCAGGGTGTATTTAACGCTTCTGCAGAACTTGTAATTAGAAATGTTTCTACTGGTCAAACCACAGCATTTGCACAGGATCTTATTCCAGATACCATTACTCAATTTGAAGATGATGAGGATGGATTACATTTCTTAGTGAATCATAAGAATCATGGAATGTATTCTAAAATTAATACAGTAATAATTAATGATATTGGAAGCAGTTATGATCCAACCACATTATCAGGTGGTATTGATGCTGATGACACTACTATAAATCTAACTTCTGGAACTAGTTTTGATAAATTTGAAAATGTTTCTGTTGCTAGCACAAATCCAGGATATATTCAAATTGGTAGTGAGTTGATATCATACACAGCAGAATCTTCAGGAACTCTAACAGGAGTTACTAGAGGAGTAGATGGAACTCAGGCAGTTTCTCATGCTTCCGGTGATTATGTTTATAAGTATGAAAATAATTTCATCTCACTAAGAAGACTGAACACTGAATTCGATTTAAATGATGTAACCACTGTAAAGTCTAATACTGGTAATCAATATTATCTAAAGGTTGGTATTCATACAAACGGAACAGATAGATCTTCATCTGGCAATTTCCCTGAATTGTTCTTTAAAGAATCTAAAGATATTGGTGGTTCAAAGGTTAACTCCACTCAAAATATTGTTTACAACTCCGTCACTCCAAATGTTCAGACCTTTATTCCAACTTCATGTTCGGTAAATTCTAGTGTTAGAACTATAACTGGAACATCAGAAGATGGATTAGAACTTTCCTATAGTGATAATGGATTTGAAGAAGTGACATTGAATCAAACAACTGAATTTGATACTGTAAGAATGATTGCAACTAGAGCTAATGAACTTGATAATCTTTCTACATTACCTGGAAGTAAGTCATTTGTGTTAAGACTCAATCTTTCTACAGATGATGAGAATTTATCACCAGTGGTTGATTTAGATAGAGCTGCTGTTATTCTTTCCAGCAATAATATTAACAATCCAATTTCAAATTATAAAACTGATTCTAGAGTTAATACATTAGATCAAGATCCTAGTGAATCTGTCTATATTTCTAAGACAGTTGATTTGCAAATCAATTCCTCTGGATTAAAAGTACTATTTGATGCTTATAAACCAGAGGGAACTGATATTAGAGTGTTGTATAAATTAATCGATAGTGATAGTGATAATAGTAAATTTGTACTATTCCCTGGATATAATAATCTAGATTTATTTGGAAATATTGTGAATGTTGAAGATAATGACGGAACAGAAGACGAATTTGTAAACTTCAGCAAAGATGGTGAATATAAACAGCATGAATATACACTTAAAAATGCTGATACGTTTAGCTCTTATGCAATTAAAATTATTATGACTACAACAAATTCTTCTGTTGTGCCCAAATTGAGAAATCTAAGAGCAATATCCTTATCATGATAAAAGTAAAAGGTCACTCTAATTTACGAAGAGATCCAAAATCAAATTCAATTGTGAATGTTGATATGGAAGCATTTAAAAACTATCAAATGCAGGTGAATAAAATTAAAAATCAAGAAAAAAGAATTGATAAACTTGAAGAAAAATTGGATAAGATTACAGATCTTTTGAGTGATCTTCTAAATAAAAATAACTAGGTACTTAATAGGTTAAAATGGCAAAACCGTCTACTAGGCAAGGATTAATTGATTATTGTTTGCGTAGATTGGGTGCGCCTGTGCTAGAAATTAATGTTGATGATGATCAAATAGATGATTTAGTTGATGACGCACTACAATATTTCCAAGAACGTCATTTTGATGGTGTTGAAAGAACTTATCTAAAGCACCAGATAAATCAAACTGAAATTGATCAAGCAAGAGAAACTACTATTTCATCTTCTGCTACTTCTACGGTAGGAGTTAGTAGAACATATAATTGGACAGAAGCAGCAAACTTTATTCAAGTACCTGACAGTATTATTGGAGTTGAAAAAGTATTTAAATTTGAAAAATCCACAATTTCTAGTGGAATGTTCAATATTCAATATCAATTATTTTTAAATGATATTCACTGGTTTGCATCTAGTGAATTATTAAGTTATTCAATGACAAAAAGTAGACTAGAAGATATTGATCACTTACTAACTCCATCAAATCAAATAAGATTTAACAAGAGACAGAATAGATTATATCTTGATATTGACTGGGCAAGCTATAACAAAGATGATTATATTGTTTTAGAGTGCTTTAAGATTATTGATCCAGATAGTTTTACTTCTGTTTATAATGATTCATTCTTAAAGGAATATTTGACTTCTATTATAAAAAGACAGTGGGGACAAAACCTTATTAAGTTCCAAGGTGTCAAACTTCCTGGAGGTATAGAACTCAATGGAAGACAAATTTATGATGATGCGTTGAGAGAAATTGAAGATATTAAGAATAGAATGAGCAGTTATCATGAATTACCACCCCTAGATATGATTGGTTAATAGTTATGGCATTAAATCCATTTTTTCAGCAGGGAACAAGAGGAGAACAGAATCTTGTTCAGAGTTTAATCAATGAGCAGTTAAAAATATATGGTGTAGAAGTTTATTACATACCAAGAGAATATGCTAACACTGCTACTATCCTCAGAGAAGTAATTCAATCTGAATTTAAAGATGCATATCCAATAGAAGCATACGTCCAGAACTATGATGGTTTTGGTGGAAGTCAGGATTTAATGAGTAAGTTTGGTGTAAGAGTCACTGATGAGTTAAGTTTAATAATTTCAAAGGAAAGATATGAGAATTATATCAAACCTTTGATGACTGCAGCCGAAACAGCAAATAATTATAAATTATCTTCTAGACCAAAAGAAGGTGATTTAATTTGGTTTCCGTTATCAGACACTATCTTTGAAATTAAATATGTTGAACATGAGAAAAACTTCTATCAGTTAAGAGAAAATTATGTCTATGAACTAAGATGTGAAATCTTTGAATATGCAGATGAAGTTATTGATACTGGAATTACAGATATTGATGATACTGCACAGGATGATGGATATATTTTATCTCTAAATTTGGCAGGAATTGGTGAAACGGCAACAGCAGTAACAACAGTAGTAAGTAGAGGTGCTGTCAATAAATTAACTTTGTTAGATAGGGGAACAGGATATAAATCAATACCCATAGTTGCGATATCTTCAGCACCAGATGATGGTACTGGAAGAAATGCTACTGCGGTTGCGATAACAACTCAACTCAGTAGTGGAGATTATTCTATTGAGGAAATTAGGATAGTTAATCCTGGTGCAGGTTATACTCAAGCACCTACAGTTAGTTTTGTCAGTAATACTGGTTCTGGTGCTATTGCAACAGCAGGAATTAATACTATAAGTTCTGTTGGAATTACAACACTAACTTTCTCAGGTAGAGAATATATAACTACTCCAACTGTAACATTCAAAACACCTACACATGTTGGGGCAGCAGCTACTGCTATCTTGGATTCTCCTATGGTAAGCACTGGTGTTAGTGTCACATCTGCTCCAATAAGCATAGGTGCATCTGAGTTCTTATTCCCAGGAGGTACTACTGGTGGTGTATTCTACTCTACTGCACCAACCGTTACTTTCTCACTACCCACGGGAAGTGGAAATGGAGCACAAGCAACTGCAACTCTTGATGATATTGCAGAAACTGGAGGAACAGTAGAAACTCTTGGATTAACAACTGGTGGTAGATTCTATACTAGTGTTCCATCAGTAAGTATTACTCATCCTGGATTTAGTTATGCATCAGCAACTATTGGAATTGCAGGATCTTCCATCGATCCCGGTTCTATTGGATTTACTACTACTGGTAGAGCATATACGACTAGACCTAATGTTTCAATTTCAACATACTCTGGACAAGATGCACCATATCAAACTGCAGTTGGTGTTGCCACAATTCATCCAATAACGGGTGTTGTAACAGCAGTGTCCTTTAATGAATCAGATGCTTGGGCTACTGGAACAGGAGCAACAGTTGGTTCGGGATACACTGCTGCACCTCGTATTACCTTCTCTGGTAATGTTGCACCAGTTCGAGCAACTGCTACTGTTACAATTACTGAAGCTGGAGTTGTCGATACAATTAGTATAGGTAATAGTGGATTTGGATACCTTACAGTACCAACAGTTACCATTCAAGGACCAGGTGGAGCAAATGAAGCATTTAGAGCAACCGGTATTGCAACGATTAGATCCACATCTATTAAGACACAAGGTACAATCGGCATTGGTTCTAATGTGATCACAGGTATCACTACAACAAATATTATTGTTGGAGATAGGGTAAGACTTGGTGTTGGACATAGTGATACTTACAACTTCATCCCCGTTGATACTTTCGTTTCTTCTATTGGAATTGGATCACTAACTATATCCGACTCTGCTACTAATGTTGGTATTGCAACTTCTACATTTGAATTTGGTAGAGAAAATTGTGGTGTTGTAACTGGTATTACCATTACATATGGTGGAGGTGGTTACTTGTCTCCCCCAACAGTTACAATATCTAATGAAGTATCTGAGAAGAACTATATCGACTTCCCAGGAATATCCACAGCAACTGGTGTTGCAAACATAACTGGTGCTAATATAGTATCACGGATTGATATTACAGACCCCGGAGCTGGTTATGTATTAACTCCAACAGTTACTATTAGTGATGGAGCAACTATAGCTGCAGGTGGATATACATTTAATGAAATAGTAACTGGAAGTTCTTCAGGTACTACCGCAAGGGTTCAAGAATTTGATTATGAAAATAAATGCCTCAAAGTTAAACTAGTTTCCGGTGATTTCACTATAGGTGAAACTATTACTGGTGCTGGTGGAACATATTCACTCAGGTCTACTGGAATTGCATATGACGATTATGCATCGGCATCTAATGATTTTGATAGAACATCCGTATTTGATGAAAATGTTGCGTTTGAAGAAGAGGGCATAAATATTATTGATTTTACGGAAAAAAATCCGTTTGGGAATTTTTAAATAACAGATTATGTTAGGAACATATACATATCACGAAATTATAAGAAAGACTGTTATTGGTTTTGGAACACTTTTCAATAATATTGAAATTAGAACCAAAAATAGTGACGGGACTTTTGCACAAGTGTTGAAAGTTCCCTTGGCATATGGTCCAATGGATAAATTTCTTGCAATGATTGAGCAGCAAGCATCATATAAAAATAGGATGCAAATCACTCTGCCAAGAATGGCATTTGAAATGGTTGGTCTGTCATATGATCCTAGCAGAAAAACTACATTAACTCAGGCATTTAAAGCAGGAACTCAATCTGGACCTAAAAAGGTTTATATGCCAGTTCCATATAATATAGACTTTTTACTTTCGATTGCAACAAAGCAAAATGATGATATGTTGCAAATTGTGGAACAAATAGTTCCCTATTTTCAACCATCATTTAATATGACTATTAATTTAGTATCTTCAATTGGTGAAAAGAAAGATATTCCCATTGTTTTAAATAATATCGGAATGACAACTGATTATGAGGGTTCTTTTGATGATAAGAGTACAATAATTTACAATTTATCATTCACTGCTAAAACTTATATCTTTGGATCTATTGCAGATAATGCAAGTGGTCTTATTAAGAAAGTTGATATTGATTACTACAGTAATACTACAGCAAGTGCTAAGAGAGAAGTCAGATATTCTGCAACTCCAAGAGCAATAAAAGATTATGATAATGATGCTATCACTCAAATCACCGAAGATGTTGATTTGAAAGAGACAATCATTGCTATCAATGATGCATCTACATTCTCCGCAAAAGATTACATTGAAATTGGTTCCGAAACAATGGAAATTGTATCTGTTGATGGGAATACAATTAAAGTCAAAAGAGGAAGAGAAGGAACAACTGCAGAGAAACACACTATTGGTGATGCTGTCAATGCTATCACAGTTGCTGATGATGCACTTATTCCTTTCACAGATGATTTTGGATTTAATGAAACAACATCATTCTTCCAAGATTTCAAAACTTACAGTCCAATATCTAATGAGGACTACTAATACATGTCAAAGTTTTCTGAAATAGACAATGCACTTGATATTGATGGCAAGTTTGTAGAATCAACTGTTCAAAAATTTGAAGATACCAAACTATCAATAGAAAAGTTAAAAAAATCAGATTTAGATACTGATTATGAATATGCAAGAGGTCAATTATATTCTTTGATTTCTAAGGGACAAGAATCTATCAATGTAATTATGGAAATTGCACAAGATGGTGGAAGTCCCAGATCATTTGAAGTTGTTGGACAATTAATTAAAATTGTCGCAGATATTACTGATAAGTTAGTTGATATGCAGAAGAAGATGAAAGATATGGAAGAATCTTCTGGTGGACCAAAGAATGTAACTAACAATAATGCACTATTTGTTGGGTCAACTGCAGAACTACAAAAACTTATAAAGGACGGTCTTCTAAATAATAAAGAGGATTCTTGATTACAATGGGTTGGTCAGATAAGTACAAAAAATCTATTGACTGCAATAACCCAAAGGGTTTTTCTCAGCGTGCCCATTGTCAAGGAAAGAAGAAGAAAAAAATGGATGAAGGAACTCTCCATAAGTGGTTCAAAAATTCAAAATCCAAAGACGGCAAACCTGGATGGGTAAATGTTGTCACTGGAGGAACTTGTGCAAGTGACAAAAAGGGAGAAGGAACACCAAAGTGTGTTTCCTCTGCAAAAAGAGCAAGTATGTCAAAAGCAGAGAGACTCTCTGCTGCTAGAAGAAAGAAAAAGGCAGATCCTGGACAGCAACAAAAGACTGGTGCAGCAAAACCAACATATGTTGCCACTGATTCTAAAAAGAAGATGAAGGAAGAAAGAGTCATTTCTGAGGGAATGACATCTGCAGGATTCTTAGATGCTTTTTTACCTGCTACGGGTGATGTTGATTTAGCAACCGTTAATAATTATGCTAGTACAGTTGGTGCTTCGGTTTCCGGTGGATATGCTCTTATAAATGCCAATAATGTAGGTGGTGGAACTAATTCTTCAGTAACTAGTTTTTCATTTGATACTTCTCAATTCTCAACTATTAAATTTGATGTTACTCAATTAACATCGGGAGAACAGGCTATAAGAGCATTTGGAACTTATGGATCTAATCCAGATGTATTTTACATAATGAGCAATAATTTAGTAACAGATAATATAATTAATATTTCTAATTATTCCAATAGAAAAAATTTCAGAATCCAGATACGATCTTTTAATAGTGGTTCTGGAAACACTCATGCAACATATAGAGTTAGAGCAAGTTTTCAGAGAAGAGTACCTGTAAATCTCCAACTTTCTCTTGAGAGTCCAGAAGCAATAAATTTCATTAGATCAGATCCAACTCTTGTAGGTCTCTCTCCCGAAGAAAGACTAAAAAGACTTCAAGAAATGTTAGATGCTGGTGATGAATATTTACTAAAAGCATTAGGAATTATAGGTGGAGGTGCTAGACCTGGTAGTGGTGATATTGCACAGGGACTTCCATATACCGATGAAGATGATGCATTTGATGATCCTTACTATCAAGGTCCACCACCAGATATTAATGATGATTCTGACTTTGAAGATCCATTCCCCGATTTAGACCTTGCCAAAGGAAATGGTACAGAAATTGCACAAGCAGGTCCTGGAGTTAGATTTCCAAAATTTAGTGATGCTCCTGGTAGTGGCAGAACTAGAGGACAAAATGCACCTTCTGTTCCCAACTATAAGTATGATCCTCATATGAAGATGATGGTTCCCAATATTCCAAAAGCTTCTGCTGGAGATGAAAAGAAGGGCAAGAAGAAAAAACAACCAGTTGTTGCACATCACGAACCAAAGGGAGAAGTTATTGCAGAAAAATCTGCATTAAAATCAATTCCTGGATATTATGATGGAAAACCAGCAATACTTGGATTCCCAGATAATCCACCACCAGAGATGATAAAAGGATATCATCCAGATCTAGTAACCCCAGAAGGTCAAAAGAAACAATCTGATAGATATAATAGACTAGATCCACAAAGTGCTAAGGCAATGCCTAAAACTGGCAATCCTTTTATTGATGCAAAAGTTAAAGCAGCAGTAAAATCAGCAAACTCCAAAAAGAAAATGAAGAAAGAAGAAGTACAAGTAACCGAAGGGAAAGACAAGAAAGGAAAGGGTAGTGGTACTAAAGATGCCTGCTACCATAAGGTAAAGTCACGTTATAGAGTTTGGCCATCTGCATATGCATCTGGTGCATTAGTCAAGTGTCGTAAGGTTGGTGCTGCAAATTGGGGAAATAAATCTGAAGAAGTCGATATTCAGGAGAAGAAAAAAGGTGGTGCTAAAAAGTGCTGGCCTGGATATAAGAAAGTTGGTACACAAAAGTTATTTGGTAAAACTTATAACCGTTGTGTAAAAGCAGGTTATGAAATGGATGGAATCACTTTCAAAGAATTCAAAGGATTATGTGAAGGTGCTGCCTGGACTAAAAAAGCAGGAAAGAATCCCGAAGGTGGACTTAATGAAAAAGGACGCAAGTCTTATGAAAGAGAAAATCCTGGATCTGATCTAAAAGCACCATCCAAAAAAGTTGGTAATAAGAGAAGAGCATCATTCTGTGCAAGAATGAA
>CEON01120132.1_pt1 | contig 31210 bp, 41 predicted proteins | sample 530291 | NCBI WGS metagenome assembly CEON01 (sample SAMEA2619888, study PRJEB7988) | marine metagenome | biome: marine biome (ENVO:00000447); feature: surface water layer (ENVO:00002042); material: "saline water (ENVO:00002010), including plankton (ENVO:xxxxxxxx)" | depth 5 m
ATATCTGCGAAGCTCCTGCCTTTATGTACGTACTCTTCTATTAAATAGTCTCTACTCAATGCGGTCATTGTTAACGATCTCCATAATTTCCTCGATATCAAAGTTGTCAACCACGTAGTCCACTTCCCTGTTAAAATTGTTACGTATTACTTGCGCATGTACATAACTCCTACAGATTAACTTTATACTGCTATCCCAAAGTACGTAATCTTCAGGCAGTACCTTATTGTACCATTCTAGATTCCATAGGTAATAGAAGCGTTGTTTAGTACCTACAAAATTCTTTAGCTTCTGTGCAGTGCTTTCTGTTGTAGCCAGCATAGGCCCTTTTTGATCCCACGCCTCGATAATGTTAGAGGTTGAGAAGTTTGGCGTCATGCACGTTTTCTCAAAGCTCTCATAGTAACATCTTATATCTGCCTGTGGATTCTGCTCCAAATAGGCATTTGTGTTCTTACATACATAGTAGCCCAACTGAGAGGCTCCTAAGTTGTCTACTAATAATCCTAGTTTCATACCATCTCCAAGTTAATTTCTTGATGACAACCCATCACATTAATATTATATACCCTTTCTCCATCCAGTCTCTTACCATTTAGGAATTCTTCATTTAACTCTTCAATGTCGAGGTGGAATATCTCACCGGCGAACGTGCCAGTCAGCGTTTGAACTTTATTATTGGGCGAGTTGACGACTATACTGCTTTCCAAGCAAGCCATCAAGTTTGTTTCAAATGGAGCCGTATTTCTGCCAGCCATCTCTAATTCCATAGTGTTCGGACATTTGAAGTTTAAGGGGTCTAGCAGGCTTTCTAACACGCTTTTTCTATAAATATGACCGTCTAGAGATACCGGCATTGTGAAGTTACAAGCCCTATATTGTTTATGCATTTTGTTTTCAATCATTACTATATCAAAATTACCAACATTTCTTATATCCCATATTAAGAACTCCCCAACAGGATCAAATCTTCTTGGTATGTCTGCCATAGTCTTTTCATATGGGTCTTGCATCACAGTATTCAGTCCCAGTCTAAGAGATACAGACATCGGCTCTACTTCATCGAACACATACTGGATATTTTCTTCTGGAGGTATATTTCCAAAAACAATATCGTCATCAGTGAACAGGATAGTATAGTCACCTCCTTCTCTTATAATACTCATAGTATCAGACTTGAAGGACGACTGACTAACAAAGTTGACGCTAGGATACATCTCGATAACTTTATCGTAACCTTGCTGGAACTTTTCGTTTGAAGAAAGATATAGTACGTTTATATCTAGCCCTCTGCTGTGTTTATGCAAACTTCTAAGCATGAGGTCTAGTTGACACGCCCTGTCTCTACTAAACACTACGGATGTAATCATGGTTTTAAAAACCCTCTTTCCACTTGAACCACTCAACAGTCTTCTTGATTCCTTCTTTCAGGGAAGTACCAGCCTCAAAGCCAAACGCATCCTTAGCTCTGGTTGTATCTAGACATCTCCTTGGTTGACCGTCAGGCTTATCTGTGTCAAATATCATATGTCCTTTATACTTCATCTCTTCAGCAATCAGGTGAGCCAAATCTTTTATAGTTATCTCTTGGCCGGTTCCTATGTTGATTGGTTGTGGGTCGTTATGGAATTCCATTGCAGTCACAATGGCATCAGCACAGTCCTCAGAGTACAAGAACTCTCGACTAGCCAGACCAGTCCCCCATATACTTACAGGCAAATGCTCATCATTCTTCATAGCTTCATAGAACTTAAGTATCAATGCTGGGATCACATGGCTAATAGCTGGATCAAAGTTATCATTCGGCCCATACATGTTAACAGGAATCAGGTTTACCCCATTAAGTCCATACTGCTCTTTATATGATATGATAAGCTGCATGAGTGCCTTCTTAGCGATACCATAGGGCGCATTCGTTTCCTCTGGATAACCATTCCAAATATCTTCTTCTTTGAAAGGAACAGGCGTAAACTTAGGGTAAGCACATACAGTTCCTACCATAATGAACTTCTTTATATCATTGTGTCTAGCTTCTTCTATAAGGTTTGTACCCATCACTAGATTCTCATACATGAACCTTCCGGGATTCTCCTTATTTGCACCAATGCCTCCTACAGTAGCGGCAAGATGTAAAATGACACTAGGCTGCTTGTGGTTATACAATGACTCAACCGCAGACCTATCCCTCAAGTCATAATCCTTGGAGCCAAGACTATGAACATTAGTGAACCCTCTCTTCTTGAGCTCTTCAGTTACAGCCTTGCCAAGAAAGCCAGTGCCTCCGGTTACTACAATGCTATCTTCTCTTGTTATTGATGACATAGTTGCTCCTCTAATAATTGAATCGCCCTATCTGCTTCACCCTGCATGTTAAGGTTAGACAAAAGGTTACTTACCCTGTGGCAGTATGTATGCCCTGCCATTACAGTATTATAGCACTGCTCAGCCTTATCTTTCCTATATTCAGGCTCTTCTTCCAAGAAATAATCTATAGAGTACATGAACTCCTCTGGGTTTCCAGCCACAGGCATTTCTTCATTTGTAAATACATCTTCTGTCAGCGATGCTATTTCATCAGATAAGCAGAACGACTTAGTAGCGGCTAGCTTAAAAACCCTCTCATTAACTTCAAAGCCAAACTCATTCGCGTGAGGTTCGCTAACATTTGGACATATTTTTGCAGAGCAGAAGATATCGTTTATCATGTCGTCAGTGGGCGCTCCTAGATACTGCGGCACAGACCAAGGCTGATTACCAAATATCTTAATATTATACTTACCTATAGGCAAACAAAGCGGTATTAAGTATTTACTTAGGTTCTGACCTTTATACCCCCAATACCCACCTATGAAGGATATGTCTGACTTAAGGTGTTCTTTAGGTTCCACCGGGTAATATCTAAAGTGATTTGCTGCAGGCTGCATATCTATTGTTGGTACGCCATTCTTATCCCAGTATCCCATAGTCTCTTCCATTCTATTTTTATGATAGAGATTAAATACTAGGTCAGGCTTACCGCAGAGATCTCTGAGGCGCATATATGTCTCTTTTTCTTCTTTAGTAGCAATATCAATAGGATATACATCCGTATCAATATAATCATCAGAAGGGCCCCAATTCTTACCTTTAACAACAACCTTCATGTCAGGCCTAGCAGCGATACACTTAGCAGTCGCCCTGTCTATGTCAGAGTTGCATATGTAAATATCCGGTTCAAGCTCACTGAATACATCAAACGCAGGAGCCATCCCTAAGTTCCAATACCACTGATGTCCTAATCTCTCAAATACATCCTGCCATCCCTGCAAAATGTAGAACAGGGCATTGGAGAATCTATCGCATAGAATCCTCATACATTCCACTCCAAGTCATAATGCCACTCATCTTCAGGACCGAAGACAACTAAGTTCAGCAGTCTTCCGGTTGTTAGTTTTTCTTCATCAAAATAAAGTTCTACTGCCATGTCTTTTACTAACTTATATGGGTATCTATTTCCTCTCCAAGACGAACCAATCAGTACAGCTCTGGTAGGATCATTTATTTTATATCCTCCAGTTATTTCTATAATCCCATCCGCATTGTCAATTACGGTTGCATCATATATAGCGTTAGTAGTTTCTATCAGCAGTACAATTCCTTCGTCAAGATTTCGTATATCTACAGAATTTTTCATCTTGTGCTTAATGCTACTTCTAAAGCCCCACGCAAGTCCTTTGGCGTATCTATCTCTGCTATTTTCATGCCACTGGGCTCGACGGGCTCAAAAGAACCTCCTTGATCTAAAATCTTATTCATAATCTCATATCCAAACCATCTACTCTTTTCTGGGTCAGAGGATATATCTTCAAACAGGCGCATCTCCTTCTCTGCCATGTAAGCAATATGACACCACTTTTCAGGCAGGGCATAGGAGAAGTTGGTTACAGCACCCTCGCTAACAAGGATACCCACCTCGTCCTGACTAATATTTCCACGACTATCAACAACTATCTTGGAATTCCCTCCGACTAGATTTTTCAGCGTACGGGTATTGAAGACCAAATCTCCATACACAATCAAGCAATGCTTCTTTGTAGTAGACTCTAGCCCTAAAAACAGACTCCTTGCTACATTTGTGTCCTGATAGTTTTCATTTCTGATTAGCTTTACAGGGAACTTCTTTCTTATTCCCTCTCTTACTGCGTCAGCTTCAAAGCCACAAATAATCGTTATTTCAGCTCCCGGATATAACTTATTTAATATCCTTATTTGTCTCTCAAGCACGCTAGAGCCGTTGTTTAGTGATATAAGTCCTTTCGGGCCGTAGGACTTCATTCTTCGCCCCATGCCGGCAGCAGGTATTATAACAGATAGCTCTGAATAGTCAAGCTCTTTTTCCTTATTGTCTTTTATTTTACCTACATTTCTAGGCATGCTGCAGTCCAATCCTTTGCCTAATCTTCGCCCAGTTCTGTTGCCATATATCCTGTGATACAGTATCCGACGAGTTGAATCCTGTAATAGAATAAGTAGATAGAGGTTCTGGAATATGCACAGCCACAAAACGCTCAGTTATCCTAAGCCACAAGTCCCAGTCTTCTGCTGTTCTCATATCCTCATCATATAGACCAACAGAGTCAAGAGCATACTTGTTTATAAGGGGAGTGTTTGATATCATACAATGTCTCTCTAGTTCTTCACGGCTATACGGATGCCTCATCTCTAGAGTTATTGTTCCTGTCTGTATATTTTCCAGAAGGACATCTGCATAGACCAGCCCTATGTTGTAGAGGTCTTTAGATATTACGTCAACTGACTTACTAATCTTTCCGGGAAGGTAAGAGTCATCCGCATCTAACATGCAGTAGAAGTCAGTATACTCCCACATTTCCCTGATAGCCTTATTTCTGGCTGCCGATGGTCCTGTGGGCTCGTCATTGTTAATGACAAATATATTTTCATGCTTCTCAGATAGTCCGACTGCAACTTCTAGAGAATTATCACTTGATCCGTCGTTTACGATTACAATGTTTTTGTTACTGTAATCTTGAGTAACGACACTTTCCACAGATCTCGCTAAAAAAGAAGCATGATTGTGACATGGTATGATTACTGTTACTCGGAAACTATGTCCGAGGTCTTCTGAAGAAGTTCCGGGCATCCTTGGCTCCTTGATGTGTTTTCAACTTTTGCCAGAAATGGCTTGTCTCTGTTCCCTCCAATTTGCTTATGGATATGGATTTGACCCACATCACCATTGCCGTCGTCGGATCTCAGTGCCAAGAACCTGTTCATATCTTCATTAATAGAATGATTTATATCAGAGATAAAGTTTTTAGGAACAATCTCTCCCGCATTATAGACAAAGTAGTAGTTGCACTCCTTTGCGCTTGTCTTTCTTACTGCAATATCAACGCATCGCCCTCTTGCGGCATCCTCTTCTCTGATGGTCTCTGCTTTCCACTTCAAGCCAGATTTTCTTCCTAGCGTCACAATCGCCCAGTCGTCAATCTCGCATTGGTTCTTAACAAACGTAACACACGCAGGCTTTACTTCACCAGCTTTAAGTGAGTCTAGAGTCTTCTTTACATCTTCGTATGCCGAGTCTTTGTCTATGTATATAATTGCATCCATTCTGATTGTCGTTTCTTTTTTGACAATCTCTTCTAAATTTCTTCCTTCATGCTTTTCTTTCCAGTCAGGATGTCTCCAGCACACGCAAACACGTCCCTTGATAACAAAGAATTCTTTATTTGTCTCATCGTAGACTTCAAGAACTTCTGCGCCATTCTCCTCAAACTTATCTAATCTGCCTAGAGAACAGGCGGTCTGTGTGTCTCCATCATATACAGCGAACGCACAGTCTCTACATACTGTCTCGGCCTCATTAGAGTCCTTCTCTAAAGGAAACGCGCCTTCGATTTTGTCTTCTTGCTCTTCCACGCTCACGGTCTTATTGCCTCCACGATCATTTCATATTTGTCAACTCTGGCTTTATTTATCTTTAAGCCCAGATCTTTTAAATGGTCAACTAAGCTACTCATAGTAAATGAACTTTTTCTTACATCCCAAGCAGGAACTTCGCTGCCATATAATGTAAGATTCATACTATGTAGATCTAACTTACCAGACACTATATCTCTAGCTACAGCAGAGCAATCTACTCCACCGATGGTAATCTTTCCTCCATGACGCAGTTTACCAACCCAATGATCAATACTAGGTATCATGAATCTCTTGGGTAGGAAATTGACCACATCATATGCTATTATATCTTCTGCCTCCGCATCGTCTACAAAAGCGTCTAAATTAGTAGGATCAGCTGTTATTACAGACTCTTCTCCTGTAGGAACACCATTTATATTTGTATATCCCTCTCTTATTTGGCCTTTGCCATAAAGTATATTTATCTTCATTATAGCCTCTCACCTAACATTTCTGCATGTAAAAATAAACTATTCCAGCGATCTATAAAAGAATTTAGCGAAAATTTTTCCTGTATTGTCTTTATAGCATTATTTGATAGGGTTTCTGCTAATTCGAGATCATTTCTTAACATATTTATGTTCTCACATATTTTATCTGGATCGTTACTCAGTAGACCATTATAGCCATCTTCTATAATCTCTGGTATCATACCTGTCGCAGTAGAAACTACAGCACAGCCACAAGACATTGCCTCTAGCACTGTTGTCGGTATTGGCGAAGCGATTGATGTATTTAGAAATATTCTACTATCATTATACTTACCAGCCAACTCTTCTACATTTTCAGCAGGTTCCGATAGTCCCGGATTCTTACCAACCACAGTTGTTGGCGTGGATGTTCTATGAACTATATTTTCCCATAATGTATAACCACAGCACCAGTCTCTATTTGCCCAGTCATTGACAACAGACAAGCAATCGTTCTTCCTAGATTCCATAGGAGCATACGGTATGAATACCGATGTATCAATTCCATGATGAACTACATCTCCTTCATCTTCTTTCCAGCCCCATTCAGCGCGACTCCATTCAGAAATGAACACATTGACATGAGCCTTCTTCTGATAAAACTGAGATATCATAGCCTCCCTCATCTCTGGAGAATAGACAGTCTGCGTAAGCTCGTCCGTCAGATTCTCATTGGGAGGGCATGTATGCTCTAGCGACACAATAGGGCAGTTGTATCTTCTTGATAGTTCTGCCGCTATATCAAACTGACCAAACTTGTTCTGACTTAACACTAAATCAAAATCCATATCTAGTGGAATATCATTAATGTTTGCAAGCATAGTGTAGTTCTCTGGTATAGCAGCATAGTCGGTGTCCCATCCGGGCTTTGTGTATTCTGGAACTGCGACTGAAAAAAAGTTGTGTCCAGTCTGGCAGAGATTGCTCTCGTATCGTTCGTGGGTAGGGAATGTAAGTATATTTAGCTTACCTCCTCTTTCTCTTGTCGCAGCTCTCAGTATAGATTGTATAGGGCTAGGCATTTAGAAGCTCCTTCATTTTGTTTCCGACGGCCTCGTAGGAAAATTCGCTTCTTCTTTCCTCGCACCTTTTCTTCTTGTCTACTCGGTCAGACTCGTATGCTTCTCTCATGCATCTTCTCAAGTCTTTGATGTTAATATTCCACCAGTCTTCATTTCCCACATATAAGTCAGCGAAGCTCTGTGTCATTCCAAAGACGGGTTCTTCTTGATTGCTCACAAGCCATCCATTTGTATCGTCTACAAACTCCACCAATCCAGTGCAGTTGTTAACGATTGGAGTGTTACCCATGCACATCGCATCAAAAGCAGGTATGCACCAAGCCTCACCGAAGGAGGGGGCAACAAAGCAATCACAGCTTGCATGTAGCCTTAGAAGGTCAAAGTTCTCTAATCTGTCTGTTATGATTATCTCGTCCTTATAGAATGTAGGATCAGAATATAGTTTTAGATTAACCTTAACTTGATTACACATCTCTAGTATGTGGGCACGGGTTTCTTCGCTAGATAAGCCAGATACATTACCCTTAATCACTAAATCAACAGACTCATAATTAGCAAACTCAAGGTGGAATGCTTTTAGCAGGGCTACTAGGTTCTTTCTTCTTATAACCTCTCCTATGAAATAGAACTTAAAGTTATTAGACCCCAAGTCAATAGGATTGTAACCACGCTGGTACTTATTTATATAAGACGGAACATGAACTGTATGGCATGGCGTAGTGATACCACTATTAGCAGCAGCATCCTTCATCTGGTCATTACAGACCCACAACTCATCCATAAGGTTCAGCTTTGTAGGCCAGCTAGAATTAGTGAAGTGGCTTGTCTCTGTAAAATAAATTCCTATATTCTTCTCAAAGCTACCATTGTAATCCATATGATGCGGCAGGACATTCTGAATAACATGCGTGCATCCTTTGATGTCCTTCTTTTCTAAGTCTATAATCCTCTTAGGGACTTCCGCCTGTATGTCATTGAGCTTAATTGCTCTTGGTACTACATCTACTCCAGCAGCATCTAATGCTAATATATAGTCCTGAGCGGCATTGCCCCATCCAGTACCATCTTTGTAGACTCCTACGAACAATACTTTCATTGATTAGCCCTCAAAATAAACTCTGGCTTTTCATAACCAAATACTCTCTTATGTTCCCACTCGTTTATACGATACCGGATGCCAACGCATTCTTGGATTAAGTCATCCACGCTATAGGGGTCAAACTTTTTCCTGTGTGTCGCCGTCGTTAAGACCTCTGTCATAAACCCATCGTTAAGATTGCGCAACATCTTCAGGTGTTCTAGGGTATGTAGCATGTCTGGCTTTCTGATCACATTCTTTATGCACATCTCAACTAGCTGCCCCGGAGATAACGAGGAAGGGTCAGGTATATTCACAGGTTCCTGTATGTCGTGTGCTGAATCCCAAGTATCCTTGTGGTCTTTCAGCTCCACCTCATCTATTGCATCCTCCCATTTCTTGGCAGTTTTATCCCAGCTATAATTTTCGATACACTTAGTATATGTCTTATGTCCTTGCACTGCTCTTACTGTCTTTGGCAGAGTAAAGAACTGTTTTAGTTTCTCTATAAAGTCTTCATTGTCTGGGAGAGCTCTGAAGGTTCCTGTTTCCATCTCTCTAAACAGCCTGACATCAATCGGAGTAGCGTCTATATTCTTTATTACTGACGACATAGCCGAGTAGTCCATAGCCATTACGGGTACAGAACAATGGGCGGCTTCGACTTGAGGCATACCAAAACCTTCACAGATGCTGTATTGGACATACAGATCAAAGCAGTTCATTATGCTTCCTAGTGCTTGTGTCGGCACTGCATTCTGCGCATTAGGCATCATAGCGCTTCTGGAGCCGCACGACTTGCAAACGTTGATTGCATTACTCAAGAAAGATGGGAAAGCAGTATTGCAAGAGTTGCAGTAATATGTCAACAGTATCTTATGAGCAACTCCAGATTGATTTATTAGATTAGGTATATCCCATCCTATGTCTGGATAGCTTACATGTAGATACAAAAACACGTCTTCAGATATGATTGGATGTCTAGTACAGAATTCCTTAAATGACTGAATAAGATCTGGATACAGCTTCCTCTTTTGATTTCTCATCACAGTGCCTATGATCTGAGAATCTCCAGATATACCCATAGCTTCTTTATGGGCTCTCTTGTCAGGGACAGGGTAGAAGCAGGCAGTATCAGCGCTAGGAGAGCAAACATCCTTAACGCTTACTTGACCGCAGCTCGCTTCTTGTATCACGTCTCGACCAAACTCAGAGTAGGTAAATAACGTGTCTGCGTTTTGAAACGATTCTAGCCACTCGTTTTGCAACGGGGCAGAGTCAATGGCTGGCATTACCATCCAATGGTAGAATTTACGGAATGGCGATGTCCTCTCATGTTGCATCATCCACCAGTCTCTTGGATCACATACAATATCAGGCTTGAAGTCTAGGCATACATCCTCAAATCTCCAAGCGCCGAATTGATTGATCGGCGAAGAATGGTACAAATCCCACTCATATTCTGCTGTGGGCATGTTGCTATAATACTTCCAGCGAGGCCTTTGGCTGATAAAATCAGACTCTTTACCATAGACTGAAAACTCAGCTATTTCATATTTGCCGGTGTCAAAAAGCCTGTCAAGAACTTCTTTACCGTATATAGCATATCCTGTATGCAGAAAGCTGGACTCGCCACACCATAAAATTCTAGGTTTTCGCATTTGCTTCTCTAATTTTCCTTATAGCGTTGCTTAGCAGCTCACTAGCCCAAGACTTAGTAAAGTCCATCTGCGCTCCGATCTGCTCATATGTATATCCTTGAAGTCTTAAAGATAACACTCTTCTTTCTGTGTTTGACAGATAATCTGGCTCAAACTCCCAGAAAGGCTCTCTAATGTTCTCGTCCTCTTTGTCTTCAAATGACGACGGTTGCATTCTGAGCTTATTATACTCTTTAAGTATTTGTCTTCTAATACAAATTATAGAAAATGTAGAGAATTTTGTATTTCTTGTAGAATCGAATTTTCTTATAGCCCTTAACAAGCCGATGTATCCAGCTTGCATATAATCATCAAAGCCCGTAAGTTTGTTGGGTCTAAACTTCAGAGCCTGCGAGACAACCAATGGAGAATACTCATCGACGATCTCGGCTTCTGTTTTTTCTAAAAAGTCACATGCAGACATTAGACGGCAGCCTCTTCTTTAACTAGTGAATTCCATTTCGGTATTTCAAATTCATTTACCCTGAACTTGACAGTCCTTTTAATTTCCCCTGTCTCCCTATCTTTATAGGTATCGACCTTGGCAGAAGAGTGCACTGTAATCCAATCGTTTTTCTTAAAGTTATCGGCGATAAGCTGGGCTCCTATATCCCAAGCCTCAAAGTCTAAGCAGTATATCTGCTCTCTCTCCTCGCCATTCCTCTTTCTGAAAATCCTAGAAATCTCTAAGACAAAATTAGCAACGGTCGTCTGCGACCCATTCGGTGAGTCATATGTCCTTAAATTAGGATCATACTTAAAACGTCCTACAAAATCACAACTATTCATTATCTTGCCTCCAAGAAAATATTACAAATCATTCTAAATCCATCCCCGATTCCAAGTGCGTCTGCCTCTTCTTCAAAGTCCTCGTATATTTTATCATAAGACGTTAGAAACAATGTTTCCAGTTTTTCTGCCTTTTCTTCAAATTCGGGGTCATATAATGGTGCTGGCAGACATTGAAAGAAACTATCTTCATCTGCTTCTGCTTCATCCACCTCATATTTTATAAGTTCAAAGTTATACTTTAGAGACAATGAACATCTAACCAAGTCACACCACACAAATACTTTATAAGCATAGTCAGGAAGTAAATATATAACATTAGATAGTATCTTGTCTTTATCTGACCATCTAGTATAAGATACTCTGGCCATACCGTCTTCATACTCAACTTCATAGCAGTTTCTGAACGCCCTTCTCTCAGGTAGCTCTGAGCGTTTAGGGAATTCAAAGACGCACATATCTCCGGTAATAGAGCCTTTGATCTCATATACATCTTCCAGAAACTCTTTTATATCTTCAATCATATTTGCCACGCCTTTTGTACGACGAATCCTCCTTTTCTCTTATCCCTCTCTCCCTGCAAAAGAATAGTGTTTCCTTCTTGTATGAGAGATTGATAGTCACTCCACTGTGTCGGGAAGCAAACCACATTATCAAGAGCGCACGAGCTGTCAGATACTGTCACGAAAGACATCTTTGAGCCAGCAGTCTTTCCACTTCTGGTTGTTATCTGCTTTACTTTGTTGACTTCCACTGCCAAGATCATGTGCCCTGACTTGCCGTCTATAAACTCTTTGCATGTCGTATTTGCTCTAACCGAGTCTGAACAGCCATCCACCTTGCTGCATGTTATCCCAATGCCAAGATACTTTTCTTCAGCCCAAGCAATCCAAGCTGGCGTATCTTCTAGGCTATGTGGTGGATTATCTATAGTCTTTATTAGGTCAGCGACCACCAAAGATCTTTTAGATGTACTGCATCCTCCTCCTTCTTTTTTAACAGGTTGACAACCAACTAGGGCTTCTTTGAGAGACTTCCAGTCAGAGCGCTGTTGAACCCAATCCATCTCTTTTAAGGTTAGTTTGTTCCATATTTCCATCTCGTAGAGCATTCTGTTGCGAGCCACTCTCATATAGTCTAGGGCTCCTGAAGATGCTAGGGCGACGTTGACTGTTGAAGGGATACTCTTAGAAAAGAATATTAGATACTCTTGCCATGAGCAGTCGCTGATCTTTTTATCTAAAGATTCCTCAATGCCTTTTATTCTTTCTCTAATCTTATCAATAGCCGAGACACCAACTTGCTTAATATTAGACAAACCAAACCGTATATACTCACCCTCAATGTAAAAACTCTTTTGCAGAGATGGCAAAGTAGGTACAGCTATTTCAATGTTACTGAGCCTTGCATCATTAACGAGTTCATAGACTTCCTCGTGCGTATCTTGCTTCCAAGCAGAACCAATAAGATAGGAGCAGAAGAATTCATGAGGGAAGTGAGCCTTGCAGTACGCAGACCAGTAGGCGTTCTTTGCGTAACTAACGGCGTGCGACTTATTGAAGGAGTATCGCTGAGACTCACGAATCCACCCAAAGATTTCCTTAGATTGCTCTTCAGTTACAATTCCCTCATTCTTACAGCCCTCAATGAACTGTCCCTCGATCTTTTTCATAATGTCGGCTTTCTTCTTACCGATAGCCTTTCTAAGAACGTCCGCTTCCTGAAGGTTGAAGCCAGCAAGGACTTGCGCAATCTGCATAGCCTGTTCCTGATAAACAAGAACACCATAAGTCTTGTCTAGGATCGGCTTGAGGGATTCATGGAAGTATTCTGTTTCTTCCAGACCGTGTTTACGGTCGCAGTATCTCTGCGTCATGCTCTTAGGAGGGTCTCCACTCATAGCACGCAAACATCCGGGACGAATCAAAGCTACTAGTGCAGCCAAGTCTTCAATACTAGAAGGCTTTATCTTCTTAGCCCATTCTCTTCCCAGATGGCTCTCTAGCTGGAATATGCCTTTAGTGGCACCATTGCTAATGAGATCCCATGTCTTCTTGCAGTTCAAGTCAACATTGTAGAAATTCATTTGAGGTTTGTCGCCGTCTTGAGATTTGAACTCACAGCCGCAACTAGCTTTAATAATCTTAATCTTGTCCATGTCCAAAAGCATTCTTCATTTGTAGTCTAGGTTTACCAGTTTCTTCACAAGCAGCTGTCAGCGATCTTTGCATACGCAATAATCGAATTACGATTTTAGCAGTATTAAGAACGTCTTGCAGTGCGTCATGCGCATTTTCTATATCGTCCTTAGGGAATCCCATCCATTCACAGATAGATGTCAGCTTAAGAGATTTGATGGTGTCATTGTTTTCTGTCCAGAAGAACATGTGATCCATCAGGTCAAACTTGTGTAATTGATTGAATAGCTTCTGGTCTTGACGCTTTTCATCCCAAGGGCCATACTTCTCACAGTATCTTTTGACGATTGGCATATCATAGCCAATGATATTGTAGCCCGAAGGAATAGGGGCTCTGAAGGTATTGAGAGGGCCTTTTGACTTATTGTGCTTGTTAACCCAGTTTACAAACTGTCCCCAGACAATCTTGATATCTGGAGCTTCTTCCAAATCTTCTCTTTTAATTTTATTGATCTGCAGAGCCTCTTCTTCAATAGCATCCATGTCTTCTGGTTTTGCTAGCGAGTTGAACTGGTCGATGATATTTAGATTCCATCGGTCGATAATCACTGCTCCGATCTGTAAGACCTCACAAGTGTTTCTATCAGCACTGCCCGTTTCAAAGTCAAATACGCAAATGTTGTTATAGTTCATTTATCAATTTACTCCAATAATTACGGTCTGCCAGTGAGAAGTTGTAAAGCCTCTGAGATAAGGCTGGGTAAATGGACTCAAGATAGTCTTTATCAAGATCCCAATCATCCACTTCTACTATTGGCAAGAGCGAGCTAAAACACGAACTCACCCCGCTTCTGTTAACAATAGGGATTGCACCACAGTAGATGCTCTCCCACATTCTCATTGTATCAATTCCATTGCCCTTCGGACAAATCGTATATTTGTAAGAGAACAGATCTATCACATAATCGAATATGCTCAAATTCTCTTTACAAACAACCCAATCTAAAGACTGCATTTTTTCCCACACTGGGATTCTGTAATCTCTATTAGTCTTAGGGTTGAAGTTGGCATAACACAGTTTTCTACGATTGTAAAGGTAGTCTTCTGACTTTGCTACGCCCTTTATTACTTCTGCTATCCTAGCGTCTACTCCGTAAGGAAAGCAAACTAATCTCTCGTCGATAACTTCAACATTACTACAAAATACTCTATTTACACACTTAGGAATACGGTTAAGCGCCTCATGATCCATAGCATATTCGCTAGTGGAAAGGTCGGCCTTATAAGCTATAATATAGCCGTTTTTAGTTTTGTAGCTTTTGTGGTTTGTCTCATCCTTCTGAGACTGTATCCCGCCATCCCTACTATATAATACTATGTTGTATGGTCCATTCTTACTTTTCAGCCGTCTAAAGAGTTTATTCACCTGAGAAATATGCGTTGCGATGACACCTTTATCAGGGGTGAAGGCATGCTCTAATGGTTCTGCCTCTAGCCTAGTAGTCTTAGCTATGCTCCAATGTACGTGTAGGTCGGGATCACTAACATGCATCGAGTCGAAAAATCTTCCACCCCAAAAAACATAGTCATGGGTTCCCTCAAACTTTCTGTCCTCGATAATAGGCTTCATCTTAACTCTCAACCAGCCTTTTAACGCCGTGTATTTTATCTAGAAGGGCGATTCCAAGGATATCGAACTTAACATGTCCCATCGCTTCCAAATCTCCCATTTCCATACCGGCAATAGGCTCTTTTGATTTCTTATCAAACACAAGAGGTGCGACTTCATTTAGAGGTTGTTGTGATACAACGATGCCAGCGGCATGTTTAGACTGGGAGCGCTTCGTACCTTCAAGGCGAATGGCTTGCTCAAATCTCTTTGACATAGAACCCTGCAGGTCTCCGTTGTCGTCGATATAGCACCATTGCTTCAGTTCGTCGGAGTTGTTTTCGAGCGCCCACATGATAATGCTAGCATCTCCATCTCCTCCAGAATCCTTATCTGCCTCTCTCATTTCTTGTAGTTGGTCAGAGATGTCGGCTTCATCCGGTATCCACTTAGTGATACGGTTCATCTCCTCAAAGCCACAAGCGGAATGCACGCGAAGAACGTCTTTTAACGCACCTCGTCCTTGCATACGGCTAAACGTAAGGATTTGGGCAACTTTATCATGACCGTACTTCTCCTTGATATAGGTGATAGTCTTATCCCTATTCTGGATCTCAAAGTCCATATCGACATCTGGTAGGCTAACATGGTCTTTGGTGTTACGACCAGCATTGTAGAACCTCTCAAAAATGAGGTCATATTCAATGGGGTCAATCTCGGTCACACCTAAAAGGTACAAGACGAGGCTTCCAGCGGCACTTCCTCGTCCGGCTCCTACAATTTCACCTCGTTCCTTTGCCTCTCTGATTATATCGTGAACAATCAGGAAATAGTCTGACAGGCCAGCTTCCGTAAGAATATCAAGCTCTTTCTTAACTCTGTCTCCATACTCATCTTTGGTATGCTCAGATGTACGAATTACTCGATTAATATCCTCTTTTCTTCTAGTCCATCCTTCTTGACAAAGGTGGTATAGATACTGTTCAGAGGACATCTTCTTAGGAACAGGGAACTTTGGTAGCATTGGCTTATTTGTGATATCATACTCTTCGCACATATCAGCAATAACCATTGTATTGTTAATCTCTTCATCTGTATGCATAACCTGCATTGCTTCGAGTGAAGGGATGTGGTAGTTGTCAGAACGGAAGAAGGCGGCTAAACCCACATCTTCTTGTCGCTCCATCTTTTCCTTTACCTGCTTAAGGGTCGTATCCATTGCGGTACACAGCAGGACTCTTTGGTCATGTGCGTCTTCTGGACGAGCATAGTGGGCGTCTGGCGTGGCTACAGGAGGAATACCAGTCTCTTTACTGATAAACCTTAAAGCCTCTGCAACCACCCGTGACGCTGGCAAGTTGTCTTGGTCGATTAGCTGGATTTCGATGAAGAAGTTACCTTCACCAAATATATTCTGGTGTTTAAGAGCCAACTCTTTTGCATCTGTAAGCCAAGTTGGGCTAACCATAGCTCTAGCCTCTTCGTATGTGCGTGCATTGTATGCTTCACTAGGATCGGCGAAGATTATGTTGGCTAGATCACTTCCCATATGACCGCTGAACGCCACTAGGTTACCATCAACAAACTTAGCTAAGCTGTCTAGATTAAGGCGCGGCTTGTAGTAGAAGAACTCTGGCTTGTTGGATTCTGAGGTGGCCTCTAGTAGACGCTGCCATCCCTCTGCATTTTTAGCAAGCACAACAAGATGGCTTGTCTTTCTATCGCTTTTTTCCGATGGGTCTTCTTGGCATATGTAGAACTCACATCCAAGGATTGGTTTCTTGCCTTTGTTTTTCATAGCATTTACAAAGGCAACAGCCCCACTGACTGTTCCATGATCTGTCAATGCAGAACCATCTAAGTCTAATTCAACACATCGTTTAGCAATATCTTTAGGTTTGCTTAGCCCGTCTAAAAGACTATAATGGCTATGCACATGCAAAGGGAAAAATTTCATAGGTACTCAACAGCCTCTTCTACAATCTTATCAATTTCTTCTTGGTCATCTTTATTCTCAACTAGTCTCACAACAAAACGCCGAAGTCTTCTCAGGTCAGTTGCGATCTTAAACAGGGCTGTGCCTGCTACTGGATTGCCTTTTCTGGTGACTTCCAGTAATTGCTCAATCTGAGCTTCATTAAGTATCTTCATTATCCGGGAGCCTCATAATAATCAAATTGATGTCCTTCAGATATATCCTCAGCTAGGGATACATTCATGCCTTTGGAGCGAATCTTTCTGGCGACGAATTCGCACATTGTCATTGGCTCTCCTGTGTCTGGACTAATTATACCACTTGGATGGGCGGTTTTACCAAAATGACAGATTCTGTTACACTTCCATGATTTCTTGAGAAGCGGGACATTGACATTTTTAATCTCTTCAAAACGCTTTCTAATCATCTCCATCGTATCTTTGATGTCATCCTTAGTAAACGCCAGTGTGTATGGGCCTCCATCTTTGATAAAGTAGATAGTCATAATAAACTGATCTATCTCTGGATACATCTTGGAAAGGGCGTAGTGGTATATTCTTAGCTGGGGATCTGTAGTCAGCTTTCTAAAGGTCTTCTCTTTACCCGTTGCCCAGTCTAACCTCCTACCAGTCTTCCAGTCAATAACTTCATATACTCCCGGCCTTACTTGTGTAATTAAGTCGATAGTACCTTTCATAGACAGCCTTCCATCTATAGATGTGCCATCAGGAAGTTGGTACTCATACTTAGCCCAGTCTTCATCTATCTCAAAATCAAACCCGCCTTCAGGGGCTACAATGTCTCTGTTGCGCGGATCAAATGCTCCATTGCAGTGTGTGATTGCTTGATAGCTCCACTCTTTGCAGTGTTTATAATGTCGTGGGGTGTAGTGGTGCTTGGAGTCTTTTGTATAGTGTTCATAGCTTAGGTTTACCAGCTCATCAACGAAATCATCTGAATATATATACTCAAAATCGCTTACATCCATAAAGCCGAGGGCGTCATCGTTGATCGTCCCTTCTCCTTGTTGGTGGGCGAGCTTAGCCTGCGCAAGACACTCCATGACTTTATGTACTATAGTCCCCTTCTCGGCAGCTTGGCCAGACGGAGATTGATGACCCAACACATACGTCATGTAATATGCCTGTGGGCACATACTGTATTGATTGTATGAGCTAGACCTAAAGTAAGTCACTATCATTTGAATTCATATCCTTCTACCCATCCCCATTTCTGAAGCATTGAGTATACTAATTCATTACAAGTAGAGACTTCCATCTCTTCATTGTCAATGACCTCATCGAAGTTGTCCCAGTCATATTGCTCTTTATCTAGGGCAACCTCACTGGAATGTTGGTCATCGCTTTCTGAATTTCTTGTTAATCTGATTACCTTGCCTCCGGCATCCTGTATAGCTTTAACTTCGTTAGGAAACCTTACGTCAGTAACAACAGCGAGTGCTGTGCCTTCGGCGGTGATTCTTCTAATTGTAGAGTCGGCCCAAACATTAGGATAAATCTTCCTGAAAATGTCAGTTCCAATGTATTGCATGACCTCTCTGGCCGTCATTTTCTTTGACCTAAACTCCGTATTTGGAGTAGGGAGGGATGACCATAGTATATTAGACTCTGTGTTCTTCTCTTCATCAGTCCCATAGCATTGTTCGTACTTTAGGCCGAGAATGTCTACGCACACTTTCATCTTCAAGATGTCTGCGAATGAGTACGCTTTGATAAACGGCCAAACGGTGTTAGCCATGTAGTCGAAGAAGTTGGGGTCTGTCTTATCTCTCTCTAGATCGAAAACGCCATACTCAGCCTTCTCATTTCCTTGGCCATCAACCGTTGTGGTAGGGACAATAAGCTTGCCGGAGTCATCGAACTTGAAATCAGATATAAGTCCTACCGACAACATCTCCATTCCGTGAAGGAAGTTGCAAACTGTATTCTTTCCACTTTGTTTTCTACCAGATAGTCCAAGTATACGAGTCATACTCCAATCTCCATAGCTTCTGTTAATATTGGTTTGATTTCTTGTTCTATGTTGTCTCTAGTCATGTCTCCAACATCGGCACAGCTCATGGTGGGGAAGAACATTCTAAATAGTCTACCGCACTTTTCGCCTATCTTTTCTGCCGACATACGGCCAGCTTCATCATTGTCTGTAAGCACGACGATTGAATTCGCACCACAGCTATAAAGCAGAGACAGTTGCTGTTCTGACAGGTCTGTGCCGAACATTGCCAATGAGTTATGGATGCCGTTTTGTTCAAGTTTCCAGACATCTCCGGGCCCTTCAACAAGCACCACTGTTCCAGACTCTAATATATGTTCTTTAGCAAACCAATAGTTGTAAAGATAGTTATTAGACTGGAAGCCTTCGCTGTGAATCCACTTAAACTTATAGTTGTCTGTGGTAGCTCTGGCCGTGAAGCCAACGGCATGCTCATAATCATTGTTATATATAGGAACTACGGCCCTTCCGTACATCCTTCTCCCACGATCAACACAAAGGCCGACATCATACTTGGACAACACTTCTTCAGTGTATCCTCGCTCCAAGTAATAAGGGCAGGGAATTTGTAGCTTGCTCTTTATTATATCTCTTGAGATACCCTTTTTCTCTTCTTTTTGTTTATTATTCAGAGAATTTATTCTGGTGATATACTTTCTCTTCTCGATTTCGCAGGAATTAGCTCCTTTGAAGTCTTTATAGTTGACACCTAAAAACTTACATGCCCATTCAACGACATCTTTCCAAGGCTCTTTTAGTATGCCTCTGAGTAGGGCTAGGATGTTGTTTCCAAACTTCTTCTCACAGCCCTGACTTCTGCACTTCCAGTTGCCTCTGAGCCCATTAGGGAGTTCCTCAGTATAAAGATTGAAAGCATTGCGATTATCCCCTCCATGCACAGGGCATGCGCAGACTATCATCTTGCCTTGATTCACATAGTCAATTCCAAATGAGTCCAGCAGCGGCTCTATCTCGTCACAGAGCATGTCATTGAGCTTGCTAAGTCTTGCTTGGTCAAAATAAATATCATCAGTCATCAGTAATTATACTCTCTGTATCCAATTTTCTCGGTCTACCCCTTTTCTTCTTAGGCTCTTCAAACTCTACTTCTTCGAGTCCGTCAACCTTGAATGTAGGAGGCTCGCCTCTGTTATCGGCGTTGACCTTATTCTTAAGATTATCTTTTGTTTCTTTCTCAATAATAGTAGCGTACTTACCTTCCAAGTACATGTTGATATAGTCGCCCGGAGCTAAGCCTCCACCATGACGGCACTTCAACGGCACTAGCTTTCTGTTTCCGTTCTCTTCGCCTCCATCTTCTGCAATCTCCTCGTCTGTTTTTGGCTTAAAGATAGACAAGTTCGATGTCAGCCAGACGATACGATCAGAACCAGATACTACGTCTGTAGATTCCCTGTCGATTCCATCTCTGTTTAATTGAATAAACGAAAGGACAGGTAGGTCGTGACGAACAGCGAAGTTGTGTAGCGAGGTCATCATAAAACCTAAAATCTGGTATTCTTGCATGGACGCAGAGATACCTTTTGATGATAGCATCTTCAGATAGTCATATATAACCAGACAATCATTAGTGTTACCATTTTCATCAAAACCAACTACTTTATTTACCCAACGTCTCATGATAGATAATGTTTCTTCAAACGGTTTACCAGATACGTTAAGATAGTGATGAGGAATTCCTTTAAGAGTTTCTGCAGCATCACGTATTTTTTGTGTGCTCATCGAATTTCTGGAATACCTTCCAGTCTCAATATCATTAATCGTGACACGAGTCTTACTGGCGAGGATTCTATTCCAATGGTCTTCTGTCGGCATTTCAGTATCGAGATACAGAACTGGGATGCCTAGCTTCTCAGCTACATGAACCCCAATATTATCAGCCAACATACTCTTGCCGACGCCTGTTCTAGCACCAATTAGATTGACAGTCTTTCTACGAAAGCCTCCACCGATTGAAAAATCATAAAGTGAATAGCCACTAGAAATACCAACCGTCTCTCTTGGATTGTTCTCTAGATTGTCTAGGTAGTCGTCAATACCATCTGATATCTGCTGAGGGTCATTTTGATTATCCTGACACAATAGTGTCGTTAAGTCAAAAATCCTTTTCTCAGCTATACCAAGAATCTCACCAATAGACTCATCACCACGAACTTCTCCGATTTCTTCACTTGCAGCTTCAAGCTGTTCCTTTAGCAAATTGGCAATTTCAAGTTTTCTTACTTTTGCCGCCCAAGTTCTAATACTCTCAAGGTTAATTGATGTATTGAAGATGGCCTTTGCATGCTCTCTCTCGGTTCTATTCTCAAATATCCAAGAACTGCCAAGCTCATTACAGCCTGATATAACAGATGCCTCGTCAACTACGCTAAGCTCCTTCTCTTCGATCAGGTACTTAAAGCATTTGAACAACGCTTGGTTTGATGGGTCTGAGAATGTCAACTCTGTTACAATATCTGCAACTTCAAGATAGCCGTCCTGCCCATATTTGAACACTCCAGCTAGAACATTTCTCTCTGCAAGTAAATCGGAAAGTTTAGTCATTTATGTCTCTCAGTTTTTCGCTTTGGTCTAGTCTAACATCACCACTACTTTTTGTATTGCTGTTCTTCTTTGCCTTTGGCCTCGTCCTCTTGACAGGCGACTTAACACCTAGACTAGGGTTCTCGCTGACTTTTTCGTCTGCGGCAATCGTTCCATCATCTACCCAGAGATTCTTCCTCTTCTTTGAGTTGATAGGTTCCTTCTTAGCTCTTTGACTGCTTTCATCTGACTGAAAGTCTGGGTGATCGCCATCGTACACTGCTGAAATGTAGGACTCTGAGTCGTTAGTCCTGACCTCTTCGGCAAATCCGACATCCTCTTTAATCTCCGCTTCTTCGGCGACAAGAGACTGTCCTGTCAACATTTGATGAGCTTGAGATACATAATCCCAATCATTGCTATCAAAGCCCTTCTTTAATAATTCTGGAATACTAGACATTGCTTAACTCCTTAGTTCTTTTATACTCAGACAACATGTCGGCTACAAACTTAATTTTTGCAGGGATGTAGGCGAGTGTGTCAACCATCTGCTGAGCCTTCACCACTAACTCCTGCAACTTTGAAGCATAGTCGTTGTCTTTAATCGCCAGAACTTTTCGACTCTCAAAAGGCGTAAACTTTCCGCCATACTGGTCGATAGTCCCAGTCACAATAACATTAATGTTGGTCTTGGCCCAGTTTATTCTCTGGTTGTGCTTGTTAATTTCCTGCTGCACATACAGTGCTTGTTGAGCCAATGCAAATGATGCTTCAGCACATTGCTCTGGGCTCATCTTTCTTATCTGTTCTATTCTGAGATTTAGGTACTGACCAAGATCACTGTTTGTGAATGAAGTCGGCAGACCTAGAGAGGCTTGGTATTCAGAGATCAATGACTCGACTTCTTCTACTCTCTTCTCAACTGCGTTTAATTCTTCTTTCCCACTCATCATCATCCTCGTTGTAAGGTAGTTCTATGTACTTTATATCGTTGATCTCGCACCATTCTACTTTTCGGCTATCATTAGCTCTAGCTTTAATGAATTTTAGCTTAGTTCCGTGAAAATGTTTAACAAATTCATAGTGCTGTCTGCCGTGACACTCGACCAAAATCTTTCTGTCTGGAAGGTAGAAGTCCGCTGTGAGCTTATTACTTCCCGGCAACGGAACTTCTTCCAAAACCCTATCCATCGGATAAAGTTTCCTTAGTATCTCCCTTGCTCTTATGTGCAAAGAAGAACGCTTCCTTTTATCATCGTCTGTCGGCATATAGCCAGTCGGAGGGAACGGATAGCTTCTTCCATTTAGGCCTAATACTCTCATTATCCACCAAACAGACTCTTGATCTCTTCATCTAGTATAGCAAACCATCTTGGATTGTCAAGTAGTAAATTTCTTAATTTTTCCTGACCTTGCACTTTGCACATCTTTTGTGCTGCTGCGTCCCATTCTTCGACACCCAAAACGTCAAGGTGATTCTCCATGAAGGAGCAAGTAAGCCACGAGCCAGCCTTCGTAATAAACCCAGTGTCAACGCCTAACTGGATGATTTCGGTGATCTCGTCGATACCGCTACCATACCTAATTAGGGAGTCAATCTTTTGACCGGGTGCTACGATTGCAGTTGAATGGGTAAGCCAAGTTACAATCTGACCTACAGGGGCATCATCTGCGCTACCTGTGTGCCAAGGCTGGACTCGTTTGGCTTCTAACTTGATGTCTACTGCGTATGCGATTTTCCTACCACCACTCTCTACTTTTGCTTTACCATATCCACTGATATTAGAAATCTGGTGAGTGATAGCAATTACAATACTTTTATTCACTGGAAGAACATTGGCTACTCTTTTACAGAAGTTAGCAACCAGTTTAGCTCCGGGTGCTCTGTGCTGCTCTCCAACTTCTCCAGTAAGTTCTTTCTCTGTTACTAACTGAGATACTGAGTCAATAATTACAATACATCCGGGATCGTTCTTAATAAAATTCTCGGCGATTGTAAGATACTCTTCTGCTGTTAAAATTCTACCCTTACCTTCTCCCTCGTCGAAGTATGAGCTAATAACCTTAACATGGTCTAGGTCTAACCCAGTAATTCCCTCTAGGTCTCTAGGCTTGAGTCGCCCTTCGATATTTAGGTAGTATACATTTCTCTTGGAGTGCTGCTGAGCTTTGGCTGCGAAGTGCAATGCGCTTGTAGTCTTTCCGCACTTGGGCTCTCCTGTCAGCGTTACCCAGCTACCTTCTGGCACACCTCCTCCGAGGATAATGTCTAATGCCGGAGACCAAGGAATAACATCCTTCTTGTCTTCAATAACCATATTGCCGGACAGGACTACTCCAGTTCCGAACTTCTTAATAATGTCTTCTACTACACTCATTCTAAATCCTCAAGTATTGATATGATTGACTTCTTACCCGTAGGCTTTCTTGGTTTTTTAGTTGTATCAGACTTTGGAGTTATCTGGATCTCCCGATTTTTCTCCAAGTTTAGCTTCTTCTGATACTCTTTTACAACTGGCTCAAGCATGAACCTAGCACCAAGAGACCTGATCTTGTATTTTATTCTCTTATCTTTGAGAGCTGATAAGATGGCTTTTATGTCATACTCTGCTAGAAGTTTATTTGCAAGAGTAACTTGTCGCCTAAAGAATTTTGCCCATTCTTTGTCTTCCCAGAATTTGTCGGCCAGATCCTTACCTTGCTGGCGTGCGACTAAAAAGCACAGAGCCTCGGTGAGGTACTGTGCTGGTGTTACAAACCCATCGCTGTAGATAGACTTGAATGTGCTTTTGCTTGTTCTTTTCTTACCCATACATGTATTATAACATGCTGGCCGGACTATTCAAACAAATCCTCAGAAATTTCGTGCCAATCTATGTCGCGTCCGCTAGCTGGGCCGGAATTGTAGTGCCTTCGGTAGACTTTACCGTTGATTTCTTTTTCTGCTACTACAACAAATCCTTGGCCGGACGGTGAGTTGTAGGTGTCAATCTTAATTCTACTAAGCATCTCACTAGGGATGGACGCACCGGCAATATCAGACCAACTGACCTCTTCATCTGTAGGCGTTAGTGAGAGAGAGTCGGGCGCGGCTGTAGACTCATCGGCAGGCGCAGAGCTATGCGTGAATAATCCCTGCCAATACTTACCATTCTCTTCAAGAAATCTGTCTTGTAATTTTTGGATAACTGGCATATATGAAGCAATGCCTGCATCAATCTGCCCTTGAATCTGTTCTACGTTAGCCATCTTATGACCCCTTAATCATTAAACTTTCATATTTTTGTAAATCTTCTTCTTCGACGGTTTCCGTTTCAGTTACAATAACTTCTGGAACCTTATACCATAGCCTATCCATCTTCTTGTCATTGACGACACCGAAGATAAGGAAGTGTTCATCGCTATGACCAACAAAAGACCCAATAGCTTTGGAGAAGTGATATCTATCACCCTTTGGTACAAACTCGGTATGGTCTCTAAACCTCACCTTAATCTCTTCAATACCAAGATCATTATCGTCACAGTGACTCATGAGTCTAACCCAAGCGCTATGGTGCTCGGCGCCTTCTCGGTTGTCGTCTTGATAAACAACAGTCCCATCAGACAGTCGGGCTATCCATATCGTCTTTTCGTCTAAAAATTCATCATACTCAGTACAAATCATTTGATACGGTGAATCCTATCCTTATTTAGTTCTTCAAACAGCTCTTCATTTCCCTTCTCTGCTGCATCGGATAGTTCGGCGGCAGTTTGAGTCATGATGGCAACACCTTTCTTGGTGTCTCTAGCCATAGCATCTCCAGCGGTAGGCATGGTTGCTTCTTGCTCAGGAAGAGTGTCTCGGTATTTTTGTACGTCTTCTGCTGTGACATGCGTACGCATTGCCGCAGCGAGTTCTTCTGCACTTAGATCTGTATTGTTTTCTATATAGAATTCTTCTGTTTTGTTTAGTTTAGTAGCCATTGATCGCCTCTCTTTCTGCATTATTTAACCACGCCTTATTTCTACTCTTAAGGTAGTCCATGTAATAGAAGAATGACTTCTTATTTACCCTCCTAAAAGCATTGTCTGGCGTATCTCCATATGACTTCTTAGACTCTGTACCTTCACTGTACAGGCCCCAAGGATCATACATAAAACCTTTGCTTCCATACTTCACGTAGTATTTATCTGTGATGCCTTCCTCTGCATCCAGCTTGACCCACTTTGCATAGCACTTTGGGCTTTCAGTGGTAATTTCTTTCACTCCGGTTTTGCTTTCAGCATCTTTACCAGAAGTGAACCCTGTTTCTTCTAGAAGTAGCCCCGAAGCGTCATGTGGCTTTTTGTCCTTAGCTTTATCCTTGTTCATTACAAAGATATGATCGTCTCTTTTATTCATTTTCTTCTCACTGTAGTAATAATATAAGAGTCAGTAAGTCTAGCAGCTTCTCGTTCATCCATCTCTTGTGATATATACTCTCCGATGATGCAATCATCAGTGATTCCAAGATGGAAACCACCTGATACCTCTACGTCATAAGACCCATCGTCGCAATATGCGCACTTGGCACGCAGCTTAAACCTAACATCTAAGTCTTTCTTTGTAATCCAGACTTCTACTAGGTCTTTATTGCAGTTGGAGCATGTGAGAATGTGCTTTCCGCCGTCAAGCATCTCGCCTTCTTCTCTTATGCGTCTTGCGTATTCTTGTTGGTTGTCCATTGCTTTACTATTTCACCCATCCTTCTGGTCATTTCATCAGCACACTCTTTTTCTGTTGTGCCGACATTGGTAAGTATCTTCTCTTCAATGTGCTTTGGTACAGGGTTAATTGACCCGTCTTGTAATTGTTCGTAGACAATCCCAGTCAATGTGATAACAGCCTGATGTGGTATCTTTCTAGTGCTAAAGTTAGCCACCGTCGCCTCCTTGAATAAACTTCTTCTTCTGGCTGTCTGACATCTTGTTGATCTTGTTAATACGGTTCATATCTGTTTTAGATACAGACTTCTTTCGATCAATAGACATGCCTTCTTTGAGTTTAAGCGTATTAGCTTTCTTAGTTTTGTACTGTTCGGTCATCTCATCAACCTTAGAGCCCATCTTCTTAGCATTACGCTCTGCTAGCTGTCCCAAGTTAGTAACCTCAGAGTCAGCAGACCTAACAGAAATATCAGGAACATGATAGTTTTGAAAGACTTTAGTATTGCCATGACAGCACGGCTCGTCTAGTTGTGATACTTTGGTCGGCAAGCCTTCGCCAAACCTTCTAAATATTTCGTGCACTTTACCACACTTGGTACATTCAAAATCATAGGTTGGCATTAGAAGTCGTCCTCAATATTTCCAACTGAATACTCTGTTACTCTTGTTTCAAAGAAGTTCTTACACTTCTCTAAATCTATAATCTCACTCATCCAAGGGAATGGGTTCTTTGCATCCTCATAAGGACTTGGAAGATTAAGGTTCTCTAGCCTTCTATTTGCAATAAACTGAACATAGTCGATAAACATATCTGAGTTCAGCCCTAAGATACCGCTAGGCAGTACATCACGAGCGTAAGCCAGTTCAAGCTCCATTGCGGTGTCGATGTGGCTCATAGTCTCCTCTTGGAACGCCTTAGTCCATACCTTTGGATTATCTTCGACAATACGATTGATAAGAGCCGTACCAAACTTAATATGCAGGCTTTCGTCTCTTAGTGTGTATTGAATCTGCTCGCCAATTCCCGGCAGTTTGTTCTGTCTGTTAAATGAAAGCAACATTGCAAAACCAGAGAAGAAGAAGATTCCCTCGCAGATAATATAATATGTAATAATATTACGAAGGAACTCCCTCTTACCCTCTAGGGTATTGATATTAAAATCTGGTCTATTAATATCTGACGTGATATTCATCAGAAATTCATCCTTAGCTTTGATGCTAGGAATAGTATTATAGGCCTTATAGACTTCATCAATATCCAAGTTTAAGGAGTCACATACATATACAACCGTTAGGTTATGTAGGCTCTCCTCATAAGCCTGTCTCAAAATGTATTGTCTACATTCGGGATCAGTCACAAACTTAAATACAGAAAGCAAGAGGTTGTTGGCGACCAGTGACTCACTTCCTGCAAAGAATCCTAAGCAACGTTTTACAACGAGCTTTTCGTCTGTGGACAGGCTGTTACCTTTCCATTGTTCTATATCTTTTGACATGGAGATTTCTGTTGGCATCCAGTTATTGGCAGCGCCATCTATAAATAAGTCCCATGCCCACTTATTCACATGTGGTAAAATCTGATTAACTACAGCTACCTTGTCTGAAATTATTTCTTTACTTTTCTTCATCTCTATTCAATCTTTCAATTATACTTTGTAACAAATCTTTGACGGCTTCTGCTTCTTTAGGGCTAAGCTCTAGCCTGTACTTTACAGGTGAAGTCTCCGACTGTTTGAATTCCAAAAATCTCACTGGCAACTCTCACAATCTGGGTTATCTATCGAGCATGCTTTAGGAAGCTCATCTCCCTCTATAACTTGCTCTGTCTTTGTCACAACTGTTGACTTCTCTACCCTTGTCGCAGCCTTGCTTCTTAAGTAGTAAGTTGTTTTTAGCCCGCTGTCCCAAGCGTACATATACATGTCGTTTAGGAACTTGAGGCTTGAGGCCTTATTATACAGGTTAAGAGACTGTCCCATGTCGATCCACATTTGTCTCTTTGCCGCTGCATCTATCAGCCTTTCGTAGTCTACATCAAAGGCGCCTTTGAACTCTGTTTGAATTTCTTCATCAAGGTCAATCGACATTACGTCGCCATCGGCTGCCTTCAATGCATCTACTAGCTCCTGACACCAGATACCCTTTTTCTTTGCCATAGCAACGAAGTGTTCGTTTACCATAGTGAATTCTCCACTCAAGGTAGAGTAAACATAAAGCATTGAGTAGTCTGGCTCAATCGACTGTGTACAACCTTGTATATACGAGATTGTAGCCGTAGGAGCAATCGCCATAGTGTTGGAATTTCTCATTCCATGCTCGGCGACATGTTCTCTGACTTTAGCCCAGTCTAGGGTCTCGTAGTCAGAGGGTTTATGCTCTTTTCCGCTTCTTTGCTCCATCATTTCGCAATAAGTGTCTATTGGCAGTTTGCCGTTAGACCACTCGGAACCTTCATAAGAAGGGTAACGTCCTTTTTCTTTTGCTAATTTAGACGAAGTTAAGATAGCGTAATAAGAGATGAACTCTTGTATTTTACCACACAAATCGACTGCTTCCACAGAATTATAAGGAATTCCTAAAGAATGTAGGACTCCGTGAGTACCCATAATGCCAAGGCCAACGGGTCTATTTCTCAGATTAGAGTTGCCTGCTTCTTCTGTCGGGTAGAAGTTAAGGTCAATAACATTGTCGAGCCCACGAATCGCAGTTTCAACAGTTTCCTGTAGCTTCTTCCAGTCTATAGTTCTTACTTTAAGGTGGTTTTGTAAATTGATACTTGCTAAATTACATACAGCTGTCTCTCCTCTTTCTACAACTTCTCCTTCATTGTAGATTGTTGGCTTAGTATGCAGTAGGATTTCTGTACATAGATTTGATGAGTGTACTACTCCTTCATGTTTATTTGAGTATCTAACATTAGAAGGGTCTTTGAAGGTAATCCAAGGATGTCCAGTCTCATGTAATGAACGCAGCATCTTCTTCCACAGGTCTTTTGCGCTGACTACCTGAAAAGATTTAATCTCTCCTTCATTAGCCATCTTAACGCGCTTGCGATATTTTCTAGAGAAGTCAGCACCGAAAGTGTCATGCAGCTCTGGACATTCTGCCGGATCGAAGAGATACCAGTCCTTGTCTGACTTAGCGCACTTCATAAACTCATCACAAATCCACAGTGCAGTGTTCATATCGTGACACCTTCGTCGGTCGTCACCTGTGTTTTTACGAAGCTCAAGGAAGTCCTCGACATCTAAGTGCCAAACCTCAAGGTATGCACAACCAGCTCCCTTTCTCTTTCCTCCCTGATTAACCCCAACAAGGGTATCATTGAAGATTTTCAGCCAAGGCACTAGCCCTGAAGACTTGCCGTTGGTTCCCTGAATATAAGAGCCAGAAGATCTAACCGGAGTCCAGTCCACCCCAAGACCTCCTGCATATTTAGACAATCTGGCTTGACCATGAATAGTTCCAAAAATGCCGTCAATCGAGTCGTGAACTGTGCTCAGGTAGCAGGATGACAACTGAGAACGACAGGTCCCACTATTAAATAAAGTGGGCGTCGATGGGCAATAGCGAAACTGAGAAATCATGTTATAAATCTCAACTGCTTTTTCCTCTTTGTTATCCTCATTTAGACACAAACCCATTGCAACTCGCATCCAGAAGGATTGAGGTGCCTCCATACGAACATCATCTATGTGGATGAAGTATCTATCATATAGAGTTTGGATGCCTAAATACTTAAACAGACTGTCGTTGCCGATGTCTAATTTTTCAGACAAAGACTTGAGGTCATACTCAAGGAGTCTCTCACTAAGTCTTCCTGCTTTTACTAGCTTCTTAATGTTTTGAATAAAAGACTTTTTATACTGTAGCTCAAATGTATCGCTGTCTACAGTTTCTCCGAACACTTCTTTATATAGATTGTTTAGAAGCATTCTAGCGGCCAACTTAGAATAGTTTGGCTCTTTTTCTATTTTAGAGCGAGCAGACATGATGAGCGCCTTGTCTAACTCGACTGTTGTTATCTTATCATAAAGTTGTAAGCTGGCATCTAATACTACCTCGCTAACAGACACGTCTTCAAGCCCATCTGCTGCCCTCTCAACACACTTATTAATCTTGTCCAAATTTACATCTTGCAGTCTACCATTGCGCTTTTTAACTCTGATGTCTGAATTCACTCGCTATAATCCTTACAATCCATTCTTACAACATAAAAAAAATGCCCGCAGCTTCGAGCTTGTCTAACTACGGGCACAGAATCTAAACTACTACTATTCAGTAATTCGGATAGAATCACCTACAATCCAAGCAACGGCGATACCAACAAGGGTATGTGCCGTATCTTCTGGAACACCAACAACGTCTTGCAAGGTCACAACAAGCACACCGCCCACTGCTGCCCAAAAACGTCTTGATTTAAGTAAAGCTTTAACCTTATCCATGATAGGATCTCCTGAAAAAAAATAAACGGCATCCCTGCCAAGAATGTTCATCCTTAACACATTATTATAACACGTCCAGATCACTTTTTATCGTAAACGTGTTTTTTTCTTCTCTTATCTCTCTCTGCTCTCAACCTCTTTTTTGTTCTTGTGTCCCTTTGCCGTCCTCTGAGAGTTTTACCCACTTTTATTCTCCTTGTCCGTCTAACTCTACTCTAAGTTTGGTTATCTCTACATTCAATTTATTGATAGCCGCGTTGTTTTCTTCCAATGTCTTCTTTAAATCTTCCATCCCACTCAAAACTAATTGACGATCTGCTATGTAAGGAGATTCAGTTTGTATCATGTCAGAAACTTCTTCTCTAGAGACATATTTCTGAGACTCAACAAGCCAAAACCCTATCATAAGTGTAACACAGCTAATACCTGCGATTGCGATACTTTGCCATAAATCTTTCATGGTCTGTACTCCAAAGTAAAGAGCGCGGAGCGAACTCCGCACTCGATGAAATTAACATAAAACTAAGCGGACTTATACGGATAGTCCTTCATGTTTGCGGTAGAGACTTTACCAGTTTCTACGTAAACAAGCTCAGCAGGTACTCCGCTAGAGTTCCAAGGTGTTACTCTACCAGCATCGTCAGCCGTTGCAGATAGTGCACCCGTGTTATTAGCGTAGTTAGCATTAGCACTGTTGAGAGTTGACCAGTTTGTTCTCTGTCCAGAGATACCAGTCGGTCTCCAGTTACCAGCAGCGTAAGCAGTAAGTCGTTTCGC